>Ga0099824_1002813_pt1 | contig 25491 bp, 17 predicted proteins | sample SiratrowhiteBW_FD_76837 | JGI IMG/M metagenome (GOLD analysis project Ga0099824, IMG submission 76837) | Root nodule microbial communities of legume samples collected from California, USA - Siratro white BW | ecosystem: Host-associated > Plants > Roots > Nodule | place: USA: California...
TAAAATAAAAAATGATATTAGTATGAGATTTATATATTGAACTAAATTAAAAGTAAGTTTGATTTTGAAAAGAAAAATTAAATTAAATTAATATTTAGTAATAAAATATATTTAGCAAAATTACGTTTAAGTTTGATATTTGAATTTAGTTACTAATATAAAAATAATTTAAAATAAAATTAAGATTTAGCCATAAATTTAGAATGAAAATTTTGAAAATATTATATAATTTTTTAAATAAATTTATTGTTAGTTTTTAAATTATATTTATTACTAACTAAATCTATTTCATATATTAATAACTAAATTCATAACATGTTACTTTTTTTCACAGTAATCACTCTTCTATTCAAATTAAATTAAATTTTTTACATTTATTTTAGTTACACATTAGCAATATATCACACCTTTCAACCAAAACAGAAGAGGAATGGGTGGAGAATATTAACCCTATTAAAAATCCTACAGTATTCTCATAATTTCATCTAGTAAATTAAGATCGTGTCCTCTTTTACTATTTCATTTAATTTTATATTAAAATCATGGAATAAGGCCACAATTTCTTTATAATGATATCATGTCTTTTATGCACGATTTACCCTATACACGATTTACCCATATCTCAAAAAAAATTACACCAATTTAAGAAATTTGCGGGTATGTAATCAAATTGATAAGCTCTAATAAATATACGAATCAACTAATTTTTAAGTTTTGAAAAATAAATTGTAAATAAAAATTATAGAAGGGTTTTTTTTCCGGGGTGTTATGCTCCATCACATATAAGCATCATTACAATATAAACTTGCTCTGCTTCCATTCGTGTAGAAACAAATTTTGACTTCGTTGCTTTGGGCAAAATTAAGAAACCTTTTTCGATTTTGGAAAAAAACAAAACAAGACTGAGAATTGTTATTTGTCACGATATCTATATGAATATAATATTCAAGATCCAGAATCAAGATGATAAAGTGTTTGGAATGGAATGGAATGAAATAGAAAGTTCAAATGCTACTTTGTAAGCATCTTGTTTGCAAAGTAAATGCCACTTTTTTCAGAAGGGACACAAAGTAGAGGAACCAATTTTAAGCCTAGGGTACATATATTAGTGAGGCAAATGAAGATACTAGGAAGGTGAAATTTAAGTTTATTCAATATTAGGATTATTTACATATATATTTATATTATATGTTAATATTATTTCAAATCGATGAAGGATTTTCAATAAAAAAAATAAACTTCATATATATAAGAGTTTATAAGCAACGTCCATAAATAAAATAACTACATTACTTTATTCAGAATAAAAAATAATAAAATAAAATACATAAACAAAAAGAAAATTAAATAACTATCCTAAAGGATGTTTAGTTGCATTTTTATTTTCTAATTCCATTTTACATTTTCACTTTTAAAATGGAGAGTGTTACTTTGTTTTGATATATTTGCTTTGTTATAGTATTCTTTTTAACTGTACTGTGATATAAATTATGTGTTTTTAATTTAACTTTAGTATATATTATATCATGCAATATATTTTTCTTAGCGTTTATTCGGTTAACTTCGTGTATTGTTTGGTTAACTTCTAATTATTGATTAAATATAAATTTTTCTTCCAAATTTAAGTATTGTATTGTTGAGTTATAAGGTAGTATGAGATACATATGGCGTCTTGTCATCACTGAGAAAAATTTGTAAATTTGAAAATTGACACATCAACCTATAAAACAGTTAAGAACTAATTGTTTAAAGAATAATAATACATTAACACTGTCAACAGTATTTTATGTTCATTTAATATTGAAAAATAATATTATTTTATTAAAATATTATATTTTATTATAAAAAGTAGAGGTGAGATAGGTGTAATTTTTCTACGGGAGTATTAAAGTATATTTACTCTTGTGCAAATGGTTTAAAAAAGAAGGAAAAAAAAGTTAATCCTTGATAAATAAAGAGCATTTGTGTCAGTAATCTAGTGCCATGTGCGTTCAAATAAAATCTGAAAATAAGATACTACAATTATTGTTTCAATGCATGTACGTAAAGTAACATCTATTAGATCAATGGTTTCAAGTAAAGCTGATAATTATCCCTTTTGTTGCTGGTGATTATCATTTGACACAAAAACAAATTTATAAGAGATAACTAACAAAATACCCTCTTCTTTTAATACGTGGTGTCTGTGTTGAATGTTTTGAGGAAAGAGAGAACAAATGAAATTTGTCCGAAGAAATGTCTTTATGTGAGGGCAATGTCTAGAAATTATATAACTAAATTCATTTAATTACAGAATCTTTTATTTAAGTCTTATAATTAAAAATTTGTAATATTTTATTTTTAATATGTAGACTGATAAGTCCATTCAATTTATTCTCTAGCAAAGACTATTCTTAGATTAAATATGAACAAGTTTAATTTTTAAAAAAATGTTTAATACCAATAATTACATAAATTGTTAATAATGATTTAGAATTTATATTACGTCATACTTTTAGTAGAGGATGATTTTTATATAGTTTTTTTTTTTTTAAGAAAATATAGACTACTATAACATTTTTTTAGTTTTTCAGTTCTATATTCAAATAAAAAAATTAGATGTGATTTCCTATTTAAAAAAGTCCAAATTGAATTTTAATTAAAGATATAAAACGGCCTAGTATATAAAAAATTTATCCATACATAAATGTTTGCTGTTACTATCAACATTTATACCAAAATATATTTTGTAATACGTCAAATTTAAATTTAATTTGTAATTATAATAGAATATATAAAGAGACAAATAAAAGATTCGTTTATTTCAAGGGCAAATATAAAGAATTAAGTGGTATAATGTTTCTCTCTCATAGAAGGAAGAATAACAACTTCTTATGAATGTGTGTCCATGAATGATATATATTGTGATTGAATCTTCTTTCATCTCTTATTGATAAATATATATATATATATATATATATAATGCATGTTATAAATAAAAAATACATTAAACCATAAAAAAGTTGAGATATCATTTATGTTTATGACATAAATTGTGTTGGACAATTCAAATCAAATTACGTATATAAATTACATATAATCTTATGTAAACAATATAAGTGCAATAATAAAAACTGAAAACATAAAAAAGGAAATAGTTAAACTCAAGAAAAATCTTTGCACGTGATAAGTTATACAGTAACAATATTGAAAAGAGAATAAGTACAAATTGCAATATTTTTTTACTGATTTTTCTCTACTTAGGACTAATTCATTATAACTAATCAAATATTGTTAGCAACTTCCTCATACTCATACAACACATGTATTCTTAACTCTAAAAACTTATCTCATAGATACTTCTTAAAAATAGTCGTTATATCTTGGCTTCTTTATTTTTTATTCTTTTTCTTGTTCAATAAAATGAATAATAGGAAATAGTCATACATTAAATGTTTTTATTGAAGTTGCTAATAATCATTCAATCTTTTGTTTTTCTTTATATTCTCAGTCTTGTTAATTTAATTTCTTTTTTTTTTTCTTCTGATAAGCTATGCTATTTATCAGTCACAGTGTGCTGTTCATTTTTTTTTCCAACTTTTATCACATTAATGTTGTAGGAGATTATAGGTAGATTTGACGCAATAGACTTTTAGATATCTTCTTTTTGGAAAGTGCGTTTGATATAGAAACTTTATACACTTTTCCAAATTTAATCTTTGATAATACTTTTTCTTATGAAGTATCATTAATTTATATTTTAGAGTATAATTCATGTTTACGAAACAGTATTAATAAGATGAAGATTAACTCGTTTATATATTATAAATTAATTTTTATCTCTAATAGATGATATAATAGATTTAAATTTTCATTGAGATAAACTTGTGATGATTTTATTATAATATTAATAAATGAATTTAAAACTAACGCATTTTCACAAAAATAATTTAATAAGATTAAATTCTTATCTAATTATATATTAAAAATTGATTTTATTTATAATTGATGTAAAATTTAAGAATACTTATAAACAACACATTATAGCTAAAAGAAGTTATAATCTATACTTGTAATGAACAAGAAAGACTAAAAAAGACAAATTCTAACTATGATGATTTGTTGTTTAATAAAAAAATCGAATAATTGTTTTACACACTAACAAGACTTTACTAATATTTGAATATGTATGAAGAAAAAGAAAATTCTATAGACCAAGAGAGAAACAAAATATTTAACCTTCCATTTATGCGAGAATGTGATTAGCAGAACCCATGGTTTTAGATAACCATCTCCCATGTAGATATTGAAGTACTCCAACTGTACCCATTTTAGCTCTATGAGGGTTATAACTTCCATAAATTTAGTTTTAAGAAAGTAGCCTTCCCCGGGAACCATATATCTTGTGAGTTAAAATTATTAACATTATTATTCAAGCTATTGAAATTGATGTACTTAGTTTTGTTTAAATATTTTATTTTAATATCATTGAAAAATAACTTTTACTCTTATGAAAAAATAAAAACTTGTGGAAAAAAGTGACATAACGGAGAAGAAGAATTATGTAGGAGAGCACAAGTCAACAAAATTTTGTTATTAAAATATTTAAAACCACATGTTGTTTCATGAAAAAAAAAAATGAAATAAGAAACTACTGCCTAGTAGATAAACCCACATTTACTTTTAATCCCTTCTATTATTGTAATTGAAAATGTTTTTTTAGTAAACTAACATTTGTGTCCCTAGAGTATATAAATGTTGTTTAATTAGCCATGGAAAGGATTTTGGTAAAATTCAAGTTTTCAAAGTTGTGTTCCCTTAACAAGAAAGTAACTTTGCTAAGTTATGTTCACTTTGTCAATTTAATATTATAATGATATAATTTATTTTGGTAAGTCTTATATTTAAATTGAAACTGTCACAAAAATAAAAATGAGTAAAATTATTATTTTATTCTTAAAAATATTGTTATTGGTATTTAAATCTCTCAAAGGAACTTCCAAGTAGCATGTTTATATAATTTGTAATTAATACATTTATATTTCTATCACTCCTTGTTAATATTAGTAAGGGGAAAATTACTACTTTTATGCAATTTCTTTTTATATTTATTATAATAGATAACTTTTTTATTTTAAAAAAATGATAAATCGTGTTACGGTGATATAATTTCATGTAAAGAAGTTGTATGACAAGAATACAAAACACAATTTCAGTGAGTACAAGAGAAAAAAAGAAATCATACCAATGTGACACGATTTTAATAAAAAAAAATAAAGTTAAAACAACCTGACACTATTTCAGTAGACCAAACTAATGCATGAATGAATGTGTGATAATTAATACACATAGTTAATTAATTATTTGAGAATACCAATTTAATTATTTTAAGTGCATGTGAGAATTAATACAAGTTGTTTCACATTAATAGGATTTTAACCCTTGAAAGGAGGCAAGATTTTATTCATTTTGATAAAAAAAATAAAATTGTCCATTATTGTTATTAGGGAATGGGATTTGACTGGTAATAACTTTGTTGTTATTATAAACTTTACATGAGAGCCTAAATTAAAAATATTAATTACAATAAATTATGAATTATTAAAATAAATGCGTTTAAAATTGTAATAAATAAGAGCTGATTTTTGAGTATTTTTTACCAAAATATGACATCATAGTTAAAATTACAATAAAATTAAACTTTGGAAATACAACCAGAGTTCAACTAACAAATAAAATAAATCTATAAAATACAATCATATCTAATTACATCCAAAATAACTAAGATAATAACACAAGTCCATGCATATTAAAAAAAAACACACACACATTTGCATTTTAGTTCGGAAGATAATAAGAAGCATATGAGATAGACCTAAATTGAGTTCATATCCTTTGGGTTTAAGAAAAGTATGTATAATGGTCTCTCTAACTTTCTTTTTATTTTTCTTCTTCAAAATTGCATCTAGCGTAGTGATAGCACTATCTTGTTCATATTTTTTACGCTAATTGTGTTTTTTAACCCTTTCTTTTATATTTATTCTGTAATTTTAATAGAGATTTGTATTTTTAGTAAGAAATAAGTATTTTAGTGTAAATATGTTAATAGAGTATTTTTATATAGATTTTAGTTGGTGATCATTTAATTCATTGTTTTGATAAGATTTTCTGAAATTAAACTCTGGTTTCATATGGTTAAACAAGGGAAAGCTTTGATGAAGAACTGGACAATAAAAACATTATTTGGGAGATTTGAGTACTGAGAAGAATAAAGAAAAATGTATACGATGTAGCCTTTAGAAATTTTTATACGGGCATTTTCGTCAAAGTAATTTTTTTTTAGAAGTCAGAGGGTAATTTTGTAATTGCGCATGACATTAAACTGGTCACGTGTAACTCTCTTTCTTTTGGGAACAATTAATCTTGTTTGGTTATAAATTGATTATGAGGATCTCAAGATAACAATAGTGCAATTATTAGGATTTAAATTTCAGTATTTTAGTTTCTCTTTTAGATTTTTGTTTACAAAATGGTTTCAAAGAAATAAAGCTAAGGTTTTCGAGTTTTTCTTTTTCTTTGTTTCTTATTATACTGCTATCGACTATTCATTTTTCGTTCTTTTTGTTTTTTTTTTTTTTTTTTTTTTTTTTTTTTTTTTTTTTTTTTTTTTTTTTTTTTTTTTTTTTTTTATTTTTTTTTTATTTTTTTTTTTTTTTTTTTTTTTTTTTTTTTGTGCTTATTTGTGTTTACATTTTTAGTCTATCGTTTTAATTTTTAATTTGAAATTTCTTATTCAGTAGTAATTCCTTTCTTTATGGGTTTCTTAGTTTCGATTTATGTTTGTTCAAGTTTAGAGTCCATCAATCATTTGATTATATGTTTCTCTTGGTTAAAATTTAGTTAGAAATACTTTAGAGTTAGGTTCAGATGAATTTTAGTTTTCAGTTTTAGAGAATAACTTGATGATTGGCATTTCATGATAATTTTGGGATTTCTTTCCCTCGTTTCTTCTATATTCTCTGATTTCTTTTATTTTTTTTCCTTTTGATGTTTTGGTAATTGTAATATGTTAGTTTGAAATTTTTTAAGTTTCTGTCCAATAGTGTATAAAATCCTTCATGAGTTTTGTTCAATCTCAATTTATATTTATTGATTTCTAAATTTTATATTTGAAGTTTGTACCCATGAACCGATTGGTCGTGGGATTTATCTATTCAAATAAATCTGATGTGAATTTCTTTGCATGCAAGGATGAAATAAGATTGATTAGGTTTATGGAGAATGAATCACTATTTTGGGAATTTCTATTATATGTTTACTTTGTATAGATTCCCTTATGCTGTTTACATTTCTTCAATTAGTTTCTTTGTAGTTTGATTCTTGAATTTTCTTTGTGCGGTTTAAAATTCCATTTTAGTTTTTCTTTCTTTAGTTAATTGTTTATATTAGTTTTAATTTAAACTCTATTTTATAATTTCTCTTTCCAATTTATAAAATAATCAACCTCATAATTGTAATTTGTCAAAGAAAGAAAATTCTTCAATGAACAGACTTGTATTTCTTTGGATTCGGCGTAGATTAATCCTATATTATATTAGGAAAAACTTAGTTTTATTTTGAAAATAGGTTGCTACTAACAGGTCATCAAATTGATGTTGTTGCTTAGGAAACATAAACCATTAATATGTCTTTGTTTTTTTGTTTCGTACATATTTTCTATTTTGTTCTTAATTTAGCCTTCTTCTTTTTTATTTTGTTTTGTGTGAATGTTGATAGTCATTTAAATTTTTAGTGAGTTTCAATTTTATGATTTTATTTGCGAATATGAGTTTGGATTCAATTTCATTGAATAGTCAAATTACATATGAGAGTACTTTTCATTCTTTTATGATCAACAACATAACCATGAGTCATAACATGAATAATATTATATAAGTCCATTTGTGAATCATATCATAAGCATGATTTTGAGCAGCATCTGTAACCTTATGTGCCACATTTTGAACAATCAATGCAATCATATTCTAATTAGTGCTTTTGGCAGCCTTCGTAGTCATGTTCTTAGCCAAATTATAACCAATTCTATTTTGATCAAAATAACCATTTTTAGCCTTGTGAATCATATGTTTTTTCAGAAAAGTTCAATACCACCAAATGAAGAATTAGTGCAAGCTGATATCGGGCCAACTACTTCGTTAGAGGAATTGATGAAAAAAATGGTTACACATAGCTAACCTTTTGAATAAAATCTTTGTATCTTGTGAGTCTTTAAAATATAATGTTCCATCCTTGAAACTATTAAATTTTTTTTATAACCTTACTTGAAGTTACAACAACATAGATCAAAGAATTAGTATCATTCAAGTTTGGAGGAGAATATTGTCATAAAAAATATTTTTGACAAAATAAAAGAAAAATAAACTTTTAGATGGTAAAATAAATAAATTTGGGGAAAAGTTTTATAGTTGGTTGAAATAAAATGAGAGTAAAATTGTTGAAATTATTAATTGATTTAATTGTTTTCTTTACTTGGAGTATTTTGATTATCTAGAAAAACTATTTTTCTTTTTAGTCCAACCACACTACAAGCCAGTAAAAGTTTTCGTGATGTTGCATGTTTTGAAGAATTTGACTCTTCAAATAAAAAGCAAAGTTGAATTGTGGAAATTAGTGATAAATGAGAGAAAAAAACATTTTGAGAGATTGAAATGCTTGAGTGAAACACTTGTGGTGAGATCGAGAGTGAAACATACAATTACATTTGAATACCATGATTGAAAATTTGTGAGATCCAACTTTTCATTCATGAATTGATTTGTGCAAGAGCATACTTAGTTAAGATGATGTGATTAGTTAATTGGTTTTTCATTATGGAATAACTTTTGTTTGTGCTAAGTTATCTTTGCTTAAGAACAAGTAAGGTGTTAAGTTTGGGAGAGTTTGATAGAGCAAATTTATATGATATTATCGATCCATTCTTATGTAAAAAATCATCGTTTTCTATACTTAGAACTTGTTTAATTCTCAATTTTAAGCAATTTTTATCAATAATTGATTGTGAAAGTCAAAATACGGATTTAATACTAATTCGATCTTTTTTATGGTGAAATTGATCAAGAAAATATTGGATGAGAAGAATTAGGATTGAAGTCTTGAAGAAGTGCGAAAAAGAACCAAAGAGTAGGCAAATGACCAGCTTAGCCACATAAGTCCGACTTGGGAAAACCCAAGAGCAAGAAGGCAGAAATGTGCCTGGAGCAGGAGACTTGCGCCCAACACATGTTGGACTCTAATAATGAAGTACTAACAGAATCCAGTGCTGACCTGGACCGAGTACGAGCATCAATTTTATAATTTTATTTAATAAGATTTTAGAGTTATAGTTAGATATCTTTTGCTAGAGAAGAGAACGAAATTAACTATTGAAAGCATCTTTAGGCTTTATTTCGAGTAATTTTCTTATTCTATCATTCTTCTTATATTGTTTGGGTTCTTCGTGCCTATGAGGAGCTAAATCACTCATTATTAGGGTTAGGTTAAACCTTTCTGAACTCTTATGTAATCATATTTGGGCTTATATTATGTCTTATCATAAATGTTTTTTTCTTTTAACACATCAGTATATTAATTTTATGTTTATGCTTGTTATGTGAATCCATAACTCAATCATTAATTCTTAAGAGCATTGAAAAATATCTTTTGAATCTAGAACTAAATTAATTTACTGGGTGAAAGATCGTGTCTAGGAATAGAGCATGATTCATTTGTTGTCAATTAACATCCTTGTGTGAATGTAAGATTTATCTATATAATTGATCAAAAAATTGAAGGTTAATAGATAATCCCTATGCTTTTCTGTTGGGGAATCAGGTTTGAGTACTATTGTGGATTGACATTGATTATGGTTAAAAAAGAAGATAAGTTTTGTTATACGAGACTGAAGATTGGTGAAATCTAACCCTAGCAAGTTCACCGTATTAATGTTAATCATTTTTCTACCTTCAATTGTTGATAAAAATACAAAATATTCTTTTAATTTATACATACATTATAAATTTATGAATTTGTTGTAAATCTGAATTTATTATAATTTTTTGAATTATTTTATATTACACAAATCTTTTGAAAAGAACACTAATTTTATTACTTGTTACGTTGTGACTAGTTCAATTGTCATCATTTAAAATATTTGCTAACATTTTGGTCATTATTTATTGAATATGTGAATGACGTATACATCTAGGAAATATAACAATTAATAAGTGTGTTTCTATGAGTTTATAACTTATGACTAATAAATATGCAAAAACTTGTTTGTAATGATGTACTTTAATTTGCAGGGTTAAGGCGACTTATTGGAACTTGAAGAGGATGCTTCAAAATAGTATGAGAGACTTGTGTAATTGTTTGGACATAATAAGCAATGTCATAACCTTTCATCAATGAAATTAAACACATCATTTGAGAAGAGTCTATATGTTGTGTGGCATACATTTAACGTGACTTTGTAAAAAATTTAAAGGATTTATCTTTAAATATGTATTTATTCATATTGTTAAAGAGTATGGTCAAATTAGGTAAGTTGGTGTTGATAGTGAACATTGTGACTGCATACTTATATATACTCATAGTCTACCATGTGCATATGAATCAGTGAGATATGACCTTGACAACATACTGATAAACCACTTAATCGCCTCTGGTTTTCAAAATAAAGTTGAGTTCCCATATGTACTATAGGATCAACCCAAGTCATTTCCCTAGGAAACTTAACACTCATCAAATTTAGTTATCAACTTCTTTCTTTGCAAAAATTATCACATAATGGATTTTGTATTATGAACTGAAATGGTAAAAAAGATCAACCTAATGACAATTTGAAATTATAGTGAAACTAACCTGCAACTACTAACAGTGAATCAGTAATTTGTTCATCCTAATTAAAATTTCAATCATGAGTTTAACCCTAACTACTATAATCTTCCAAAAATTAAATGTTGCACAAACACGAAATACTTACTCAGTATGCCTATCTAGTAGAAATATACACTAAAATGGATCATTGAAAGTCAAATTTAGTATAGCAATTAACTCTAACGCAAAGATATTGGAAGAAACAATCAACATGAGAAAAAATAGAACTAAGAGTGTAAAACTTGAAATCACTAAACAAGGACAAATACAAAAGAATCAAGATATAAACGTTCAGTGAAAAATGAAAATTGCTCACATTTGTAACAGAATCAAAAAGAAAACCTAGAAGTGACTACTTTAGTCCAAACACTAATTCTAATCGGTGAAACTTCTTGTAACTGTTGAATAAGAACAATTTCTAACATTGGAATAAAAGATTAAATACAAAACAATGAAGAAATTAAAAAAATTCAGCCAAAACAAGAAGAACACAATACTAATTTTTTTCTCCTTCCTCCGTTCGAAACCCTTTCTCCCAAAATAACAATGAACAATGAAAGGTAAAGTTGTTGAAAAAGTTGCTTTATTTTCTGAAATCCTTTGTTCCTTTTATATCCTATACATTAGAACTTTCTACAAAGTACACATGCCTAATCAAATTCCATGTAGAATTCCGAAATTGCCCTTCCATCTTCTCAAATTTCTTTAACAGATACACCCTTCATTTTTCCAATAATATCCTTCCTGTCTAGCACTATCTCATTCCAGCAAGCTTGCAATATTGCTCGAGATCCTTGAATTGATCTAAACATTTTAACAATCATGGATTAGAAATCTATTAAGTATTTATTAAAACAAAAAAAATTACAAACTTTTATTAAATTGTCTATATTTTCTCAAAATACAAATTCTTTAGTTAAAAAATGAAAATAACAACAAAGATGTATGCTAAAAATATGCAATTAATACAAAAAAGAGTGAAACAAACAAGTGTTATCATATCCCCACACTTAGACTTTTTGCACTTCCAAGCAAAAACAAGAAAAGAAAATCCAACCAAGTTGTCCAAAAATTTTAGAAAACTCAGGAATATATCAAAGCAGTGAGCAAAACAACATATTCATTAGTCAAAAATTTCAATCTTTTATCCTTCAAGCATCTGATCCACACATCAACTTTATAAAATTTTTCAATCAAAATCAATTATGGAACAACTTCTGATAGACTCCTCAGAGTAAGTGTTTCACTCATCCTCTCAAAGTGTTTAGGTACAATGTTTACAACTCATCACTCCATAATCATAACCATTACCATAGGCTTGAAAAGTCTCTAAATTCCACTATTCACTCCACACGCACTCAAGATCAAAATGACTTCTTCTAAGGCTTGTAATGTGACCAAGGTTATGATGGTAAATAGAAAGGATGTAGGGCTTAAAACCTGAAAAAATTAAAGAACCATGGGGAATTGATTTTCAAAGATTAAGTAGAAGGTTATCTCAATTTAGCTCAAACCAAATTCCTTTGTTTTATTTTTCCTGTCTATATTTTTTTTTCATTTATCTTTTCAACATTTTTCATGTCTTTTTCTTGATCTTTTTTTTAGTTTATAATCATATATACCAAACTACTTTTCTCACTTCTATATTTTTTTTTCATATAAACACTTTTTCAATATTTCTCAATGAGCTTACAATAACATCCTCACACTTATCTTCTGAACCATTTCCCAAAACAATTCCACAACTCCTTAAAATTTCCAGATTAGGGTTATCATGGTTTTTCAGGCTTTAAGGCTTGTAATGAGCTAAAAATCATCAAGAAAAGGTCAATAAGGCTCAAACAGGGGTTCAATGGAAAATGATACAAGGTGGGTAGTTTGGCTAAGTGCCTGAAAAATAAAAAATGGCCTAAATAATCTCAAGAGTACATGTAGATAAAACAACTTCAAAAGAGTCAATGCAAGTTCTAGAATGGCTACAACTATGAATGAATCACCGCAAAAAGAAATTAGGCTCAAATTTGACTAAGGTTAATGTTATTAAAATTGTCCCAAAAATCCAATTTTTTCATGAAAGATTATCTAAACTCTATCAACAACAAGTAATATGTAAGAAAATCCAAAAGAAGTGGCAGAGGACCCATAAAATCTATTCCCCACACGTTAAAAACCTCACAAAAAATCAGAGGCTGCTGTGCCATTTCATTTTTCATAGTGATGTTCCCTCTAGGTCTTTGACAACTCTCACAGTTAGTCACAAAAATATAAGCACCTTTAAAAATTGTTGGCCAGAAAAATCCACTATCTAAGACCTTTCTAGCAGTTCTCTAGGTCCAAAATGACCACCTATAGCATAGTTATGACAGCAATTTAGAATATGGGGAATTTCCTGTTCAGTAACACATCTCCTAATCACTTGATCACTAGAAAACCTCCACAAATAAGGGTCATCCCACATGTAATACTTAGCATCAGACTTCAGTTTGTTAGCTTGCGATTTTGAAAAATTTTCAGGCACAACAGAAGAAACCAAGTAATTCAATATATTAGCAAACCATGGTGCAGTAGTTACAATATTCAGACTATACAAAAAATCATCAAGGAATTTATCAGAAATTGGCACCTGGTCTACCTTACTTTCTATTCTACTTAAATGGTTAGCTACCAGGTTTTGCACAGACAAATTAAATGTTGTACAAACACGAAATACATACTCAGTATGCCTATCTAGTAGAAATATACACTAAAATGGATCATTGAAAGTCAAATTTAGTACAACAATTAACTCTAGAGCAAAGATATTGGAAGAAACGATCAACATGAGAAAAAATTTCGAACTAAGAGTGTAAAAATTGAAATTACTAAACAAGGAGAAATACAAAAGAATCAAGATATAAACATTCAGTAAAAAATGAAAATTGCTCACAGTTGTAACAAAATCAAAAAGAAAACCTAGACGTAACTACTTCAATCCAAACACAAATTCTAATTGGGGGGTGAAACTTCTTGTAACTGCTAAATAAGAACAATTTCTAACGTTGGAATAAAAGATTGAATACAAAACAATGAAGAAATTAAAAAAAAAAAATAGCTAGAACAAGAAGAACACAATACCAATTTTTTTCTCCTTCCTCCGCTCAAAACCCTTTCTCCGAAAGAAACCCTTTCTCCGAAAATAACAATGAACAGTGAAAGGTAAAGTTGTTGAAAAAGTATTTTTTTTAAATCCTTCGTTCCGTTTATATCCTATACACTAGAACTTTCTACAAAGTACACATGCCTAATCAAATTCCATGCAGAATTCCAAAATTGCCCCTTCCATCTTCTCAAATTTCTTTGACAAATATGCCCTTTATTTTTCAAATAATATCCTTCCTGTCTAATACTATCTCATTCTAGCAAGCTTGCAATATTCTTCTAGATCTTTGAATTGATCTAAACATTTTAATAATCATGAATTAGAAATCTATTAAGTATTTATTAAAACAAAAAAAATTACAAACTTTTATTAAATTATCTATGTTTTCTAAAAATACAAATTCTTTAGCTAAAAAATGAAAGTAACAAAAAAGATGTATGCTAAAAATATGCAATTAATACAAAAAAAAGAGTGAATCAAACAAGTGTTATCACATACCACTAAATGCAATGCATGTTATGTGGACTATATTTAACTTTTCTTATATATGTCATAAGGTAAGTCAATGTTCAAGTTATTTATACAACATAAATTTAATGTCATTTTTGAAATATTTAAAGGATTGACATTGCTAGTAAAGTTACAATTAAAAGCAAGTTATGTGAAATTGCATATCTAGATATGATTTCATTGTGTTCACCACTGGACAAAGTTAGGACCAAAGGATCATAAAAAAATTCAAGCTAGTAAGTTTGCCAGGTCTACGAAGCATGACCCATCATATTTTGAACATGTAGATGTCATCTATTTTATGCATGATAGTTCTTCTACATGAAAGTCAAGTAAGGACAAATGAAAAACTAAAGTTACCATAAACATTAAACAAGTTCTCATGTTAGATAAGTTTCATGTCATATATCACCCATATAGAGTTGATTTTATTGATGTGAATGTTGATGGTCATTGTAGTTATCACTTCAATTGGTACAATGTTGAAAATGAGTGAAGAATCATGGCTGCTTTTGTGAATAGATCTATTTAAAGATATTGGTCGGTGATGAGTCATTATTTTTCCTTATTTAACTTATCTTTCTGTACCTATTTTGATTACTGATTTGTGCTTAATTGTCTATTATTTTCTCAATTTCACTATTTGAGCTTCATTTACCAAAAAATCGTAATTTTAATTAATTTGGATTTTCTGAGCTAATTTTATTATTATTTTCAGGGCAGCTTTGAAATTTTATTGGGCTTGGAAATTAATTCTGGAATTGAAGAGGAGCTGCCACATCACCACTAGATCCATATTAGATTTTATTTTCAGTTTTTATTTTCAATTTTTATTCATTGGGTCAAAATTGAAAAATAGAGGCCCATTAGGTTTAGTGTTGAGTGCTAACTTAGGTTTAGCGGTTATGAGAGGGAAGGGGCGAACACACAAGGAGACAATGCTTTATTCTCAGATTTTAGGGGATTCCAGTGGGTTCTCTCTGAAAAAACTAGTTCTGTATTTATTTTCTTTGTAATTACGTTCTATTTTTGTTTTCAGTTTAATTTCGTTCCTGTTTCACTTTCGTTTTGTGTTTAATCTCCGTTTCCTTCTTTCAAATTTAATGAAAGGTTAATTTATAAGGTTATCCTTTTGATTCAGATTGCAATGAAGTTTTGAGGTTGTTGTTGTGTTGATTTTGCTCTCCTCGTCTCTTAACTCTTCATCATTTTATTTTCGTGCTCAATGCTTTTATTGATTCACGCTTAATGTTTCATTTAATATGAAAATTTGTGTCTCTGTTTATGCTTAATGGAGTGAATCACGGGTTGCTAGGATGGAATGAATGATATATGTGAATGCTTAATTTACATAAGGAAAACTTGTGTTAATTCTCACTTTGTTAATTAATCGGATTGGAATTAAGGTTCAGTAAGTTGAGCATAAATTTATGTATCATGTGATAAGCATACTGCAATCTAATCAAGGGGGTAATCTAATTCAGTTAAGGAAATTTAATTCAGTTATTGGTTTTTATTTTATTAAATTTGATTATTTCACAAAACCTCCCCCTTTTGTGTAATTAATCCTTTGATAGAAAACTAGGTCCTTGGGAGACGACCTAGGAGTCACTTCCTACTACTGCATTTATTTGACTGGATATAGTTTCAATCAGTCGGTATCGTGATAAATATGTGACAACATTAGGAGGTTGCAAATGAGTAAACTAGGTGAAAAGGTCATTACTTGTGGATAATATGACAATGATAAGTATTTTATAACATAAAATGTCATTCTTTTTTTTTTATTTTATAAAATGATACTTCATTCCTTAATAAGTGTTTATGTCATTACATGCTAATGTAGATCAATGGATAACTATACTTGATATAGGATATGTGATTGCAAGCATGTATATTGTTGTATTAATGCATTTATCATTGACAAAAACACAACAACATTCTGATTAAAAAGTAAACATCCAATAAATAGTAGTCCACATCAAATTATTGGTCTTGGACATGTTTAGAAACACATTTTGTTTAGGTTTATAAAATAGATGTATTATTAAATGTGTATGGTACCTTTATCATTGAATGTGTACGTTTATATTGACTATGTAGGTAAAGTTGAAGGATAATTGTTTGATAACAAATGTAGACATACTATGGTCTATTTATTGTTATTTGAAGGCTAAGTTATAGTTATCACTATGTGTTGGTTGGATGCAAGTATTTTCGCAATTAAAAGGAGATAAACATGATTATGTTAGCATTGTCGATGATTGACATGTATATGGTTTGTGGATTCTAAAATAAAAATAAATGGTTAGACTTTTTCAATTTTCATACGCAATACTTAATATAATACACAAGCTATCAACATTTACATAAAAAAGTGCAACAATCATCATATTACTTTAATGAATACAATGAAGTGCATAACAAGTATGGAAAATTGAATACATAATATGCAAAATCAATAAATATTCAAGTATACTAAACATAACTAAATACATTTAATAAATTAGCTACTCAGTTTATGTTGTCTTCCACATACAACACATAGTCATCTAGTATACACTACACCCTCTTCGATCACTCCTTCCTATACAAAAGTTTATTTTTATACATATCTATAGTCAATTATCCTCTTAAGTATTAAGTATTTATGTGATCTATTTTAATATATCCTACAATTATTAAAATCACAAGTGTTAGCACAAATATTAAAAATAATAATTAAATATAAAATAATAACTTATCGAACAAGTATGTCTATATTGTGATGCCAATTATTTGTTTGGAAATGGACTATGATGCCGATGTGGTATAGGATTGGATCGGTCTCAAAATCACAACGAATAAAAACCTATATTTTTACTAGAAAAAAAAAACTATAATCTTAAATTGATAATATTTTCACATCTTTATATTAATTAACAAATAAAAAGAAGAGTAATAATATTAAATGAAATAGGAGCAAGTATTAAAATATCATCATAAATAACACAATTGACAATAAACTAAAATATACTTTATGATAAATTAACTGTTTTATATTCAATTTATTGAATAATAAATTCTCCTATATTTATTTTTATATTTACTATATTGTAGTAAAATATATATTATTATTAAATCTGTAAAATGTTATATTAAATTAACTAAGAATAGCAATACCTTTGACTGAGATAAATTTATCACGTTCCTAATATTAACAAATTAGAAAAATAAACAATTAATTAATGTAAAATCTCGTAAATATCTACAATAATAAAAGTAGTTAATCTTTTATGTATGACAATAAACTAAAGTTTCATCAACAAAATAAATTATACAATTTATATATACGTATTAAAATAAATAAATAAAATAATCTTGAGAATTTGAAGATTTTATATAATATATATGTTCTAAAAATAAATTAAGGATGGTATCTTAAAATTAAATCCTATTATAATTATAAATATCAATAATTATTAAATTTGTACATTTATGTTTTTGTAATAATTATTAAGGTTATATTTATAATTAAAAAATAAACATTACATAAATATTGTACGTTTATTGCAAAATGTATATACCACTCAACATCTAAACTTATGGACATAAAAAAATAATTTATAGTTTGGCTGAAGAAAAAATATATATTATTTTTCACATTTTAGAACTATTTTTTTTTTAATACAGTCACAAAATTAGTAAATTTGAAAAAAATATTTATATTTTGAAAATGAAATTTTAAAAACTATATTCATATTTTATTTTTCTATTTCTTAATTTGTTTTTATTGAAATATTATTTTAATGTTAAAATGAGTTGAATGCCCTTTAGTATTACCCTAATTCTATGCGTTTTTAGATATTACATTTATTTCAATTCATTCATGGTTAATAAAAGAAAATCATTTTAAAAGTGAATTAGATATGAGCGGGTCATGAATAATATAGGTTTGGACTTATTTATAATAGGAAGGTGATGGAACTCATTATCAAGTTTCAATCACGAGCCAACTAATTTAATTTGAGCTTAGGTTATCTAAAGAGAATTTGGGACACTTCTATTTATATTCAAGAGGAAATTACTAAGTTGAATTTGAATCTTACATTATGTTTAACTTTAATTTTTGTCAATTAAAGAATAATAATTAAACCAAATAGACTTTATTTAATTTGATAAAACATGTTCTGATAACCTTAATCATTAACAAAATTGATAAACAATCAAACAATTATTTAATAAAAACTTGTATATATATTGCAATTTTTTTTATAAAAAGATATTATTTAATAATAAAATATTTTCTTTTCATAAAAAAAGTAAAAATTGATAGAAAGAAAAATGCATGCTTGTTTATGTAGTTTACACGTAGTACAAGCAGAACAACTCACAAAATGATAACCACAAAAAAGAAAAGAATCACGAATATGCTCCCAGCACAACTCTTGTCCCGATTCTCGAGGCAGCTCTTGCTCTTCTTCTAAATCAACGCTCACCGTTCCATCATCCCATCCAACGGCTCCCCTTCATTCTCTCCCTCCCCAATATTAGGGTTTCCTTTTCTTCATCTTCCAACACTTCCCCCATTTCTCGTCTTCTTCTCTCTTCAGTTTTCTCACAAAAATCATGGTGAAAGGTCCAGGTCTCTACACTGACATCGGCAAGAGAGCTCGAGGTAATCGGTTTTTCCTTAATCATTCATTGAATTCAGTTTTCATTCCTCTCACTTTTTTTCCTATCTTTATGCACTAATCCATGTGAATATCTCACTTATATTTCGATGTTTGCTACTCAGATCTTTTGTTCAAGGATTATCAGAATGACCACAAGTTCACCATCACCACTCAGACTTCTACTGGAGTGGTAATTTTATTTATTTGTCTTTGTAGTGATTTTATTGTTTAAACTTGATGGAAAATGTGCTGTTTTTGTTGTCGTATATTGGCTACTCTTTTTAAGTTTCATTGCTTTTCGTACATTTCTTTGCAACCGTATCTGTCGGCGCACTTCAAATGTTAGAGTTAGAACTTTTGCTGATTGTTCTGTTTGATTATTCTGCCACAATTGGAAATGATTCTAGAAATTAGTAGAAACACTTTTGCCTGAGATAAAACTTTTTTAGCTTGAATTCTGGATTTAATAGTTTGTTGTAATAGCTTAGGTCTCGTTGCACTGATTATTTCGCTGGCTTTATATTTTCAGGAAATTACTTCAACTGGAGTCAGGAAGGGCGAGTTATATTTGGCCGATATCAGCACTAAGCTGAAGAACAAGAACATCACATCTGATATCAAAGTGGACACTAACTCAAGTGTGAGTTGAAATTTATTGGTGAAATAGATTTTTTGAATTACAACCTAGCCATTTCTTTTAGACCTGTCGGATGTAATAAAAAGGTTCTTTGAGTAACTGGTTCATCACTTTATTTATTGTATTACTGGTTTGCAGATTTGTTAGTTGAGTAATTTGTGTTAGTGTGCTTGATCACTTTATAATTGAATTGACTACTGTACACCCAGAGTCTCATGCAACAAAATCTGATGAGTAGCTAGTTAGAGACACATGATACATTTCTCATCTGACTGAATGCTTTTCAGCTACGTACAACCATTACTGTGGACGAACCCGCACCTGGACTCAAGGCAATCTTTAGCTTTATTTTTCCAGATCAGAAATCTGGCAAGGTAAAACATTTTCCATTGTCCTATAGGTTTTCTGTTTTCTATATTCACTTAATCTATGTAATAATAATATTTCTAGTTATCCTGAATAATGACGTTTGCTGAATTATCCATGGTTTAATAGGTGGAACTCCAGTACCTGCACGAGTATGCTGGAATCAGCACCAGCATTGGATTGACAGCAAATCCTATTGTTAACTTCTCTGGTGTGGTTGGAAATAATTTGTTCGCTGTGGGAACTGATCTTTCATTTGATACTGCCTCCGGCAACTTTACCAAATACAATGCTGGGCTGAATATTACTCATGCTGACCTCATTGCATCTCTAACTCTGTAAGTAGTTATCCCAAGGCCACCAATTTTAAAAATGGTTATGTATATATTGTTATTCATTCATGATTTATCTATTTTTTTTTCTTAATGTAGAAATGATAAAGGTGACACCCTTAATGCCTCATATTACCACATTGTAAGCCCGTTGACTAACACTGCCGTTGGCGCGGAGCTATCACATAACTTCTCTAGCAATGAAAATTCACTCACCATTGGTACACAGCATGCTCTGGACCCATTAACGCATTTAAAAGCTCGGGTGAACAACTATGGTCTGGCAAGTGCTTTGATTCAGCATGACTGGAATCCAAGAACTCGTTTCTCTCTTGTGGGGGAGGTGGATACCGGGGCCATCGGAAAGAGTGCAAAGGTTGGTCTCGCTGTGGCCTTGAAGCCTTAGATTTAGGCTTCGCTTCTTGTTGTGGAGATAATAAGTAATTGTAGGGTTTCGCTTTCCCAATGAACCTTTGGTCCTTCATTTTGGAGCTATATCAATTTCTTGATATATTGGTGGGCTCGAGTGTACAATCAATAAGCACAATCAAAACTTCAATTTGTACTTAACAGATCCATCCTGATTTTATTGATTTAGGGGCACCTTTGCGTAAGTTTTTTGAGCATGAAAGGTGATTGATTTCAATATGATTTCGGGTGTACATCAAAGGTTTTTGATGGCTGGTACGAGTTGGTACTATTTAGTTTCAGTTTTGCATTTAAAACCATCCAGATTTTTTATGTATCTATTGAAATGCACGTTACACAAAACGACACGAATGAGGAAACTGATTTAGACAAGGATTAATTAACATAATCCGGCTAGTCAAGTCTTTTAAAGAGTCTGAAGTTTGACTGTCTCAAACCTTGCGCATCGGAAAGTTGTTACTAAAATCTGGTGGAGTGAGTGATGGCTCCTCCGAATCTTTGTAGGTGCGGTCGAGGAACATCTATTACATTTCTGTCCGGAATTGATCTAGGAAAAGTAACACATCCTCTTATAAAACGGATGAAAGAAAAGACTGGGGAATACAACATCCAATTACGCCCTTTAGACTAGTAATTCGCTAAATCATCAACCGGCTATCCTTAAGAATTTCATAAATTTAAGAATTTCAATTGGTTTTTTATTAAATTTTTTTGTTCTGTTAAATGTTCAAATTTTTTTACTTTTATTTAGGAAAGCCGCAACTTAGTTAAACCAAATTTAATAAAGCCAAACGTAAAATCAATATAAAGTGAGTTAATATCATGTATCTCAATAGATTGTTTCGATACAAGATTATTTTTATTTTTTGGTCTTCAAATGTAAAAATAAAGTATTTGTTATATTCTAAATTTAAAATTTAATTATTAAAAGAATATTATATTGTATTATTTATAAAAATAATATCATAATTTTCATTTATATATTATTAATATCGTTTAATTACTGGTTTGATTATGAACTAGTGTTTCACTATGTATAATCACCGGTCTTATTTTCATATGGTTATTACATGCACGACACAACCACATAATATTGAAACGGAGTTGAACAGGATTTAGGATGAGTATACAATTTTAATATTAAACTACGACCAGAGAATGCTAAAATGAAATAACTTCAACGTAAGAGAGTTCAGGTTGTAAAAATATTCATTTTTTTTATTAGGGATATGAAATATTTGAAACTTGTTTTTTTAAGATTGTATTTTTTCAAGTAATGTATATTTTAAAAATGAAAAAGGCATAGTAAAAAAATTCGATCGAAAATCGTTTACCTCTTAAACGTGTCTGATTTCTTTTACCGAAAGGAACCTTTAAATAGAGGTTTGGTTTAACTTGTTTTGAGTAAACTAATCGTTTTTCTAAGCTATTGGAAAAAACACAGGGATGTCAGAAGATATTGTCAACTTCATTTTGGAAAATGCTTCAATTGCTTTTTAAATGATATAATGGAAGAGTTCCATGCTTTTATAGTAGAAAACGGGGTTCACTGCAAGTATTTCGAGGCTCAAATATGCTATGTGTTTAATGAGAGAGTATAAAGACTCACAAAAGAGAACACATTTGAAGATGAATGACTCTTGTGTTATATAGCGGGTGAAGTTAAGTGAGAGTTGATGTCTATCACTCAAGATAGGTGTGCTGGGTGTCAAGATGCATAATCTATCAGCAGTAAAATTACCTCAGCAGAGGATCTTAGTCATTCATTTAACTTTAATATTACTTTTTACTCTAAGCTAAACTAATTTTTGGAAACATTTTTTTTCTTCTTAAATACAGTAGTTCTATTACCAAATAAATCTTTCATTAGTCTTTCATTTGTTCTATTCAATTTTTTCTATGTGGGTTTTATTTAAATACCACGAGTTTTTATCCTGCTTGATTCCTTATTTTAGAGGAACTGCAAAGAAAAATTATGACAGTTAGAGGAATTAAGTGGCAAATTGTGATACGTTGGAAGGACCAAATAACCAAGAAACAAATACTGCATTTAACTAACTATGGCTAATATGGGACGGTTTGGTAAAATAATTTATGAGGGGCTAATCTATAATTCTATAAAAACTGTTCAACCATCACCACCTGTCGATTGATCTTTTAACAAATCAGTCTTGAATGATAATTTTTGACTCAAAATATTAACGAGACATCCCCCAATTGAATCAAGAAGGCAACAATAACCCGGGTCTTCAGTGGGGCAAAACAAAAGCACAAGCCATAAGCTAAGCCAGTTTATTTTTATTTCAAAGGGAAAAAGAACAGTACAATGTTTGACTATTCACAAATCAAAAGAAATCATTGACAGAAAGACAGTGGATGTGGAAAGGCTTATTAAGGTACCGAATTAGTTCAAACTTAACAGTCAGACAACATTAAAACGTATGTATGTATAGAGTTTGGAAGATAGAAGGTTCTTATAGTTCTAGTAATGTGGTATCTCCGGCTTCAAGACCGAGCTATACTTCCTTGCAGAAGACCATCTCTAAACTGTGAAGCAATATCTCTTACAGCACCTGGTCCATGTGGAACAAAAACAGAATTGGATTTTGAGGACGCACCAATCTCCTTCAAAGTGTCAAAGTATTGGGTCACTAAAACCATGTCCATTACGTCCTTAGATGATGTCCCAGGGACATTCTCTGAGAAGGCTAGCACACTGTCCCTCAGACCATCTACAATGGCTTGACGCTGCCGAGCTATTCCAAGCCCTGCTAAATACTTTGATTCCGCTTCTCCTTCAGCCTTTTTAATCTGCAGAATCTTCTCTGCTTCAGCTTTCTCATTTGCAGCCACCCTCAATCTTGCAGCTATTATGGCACAGGGTAAAGATAAAAAAAGCAAAGAAATGTCATGCTTCAAAAATTTATTTAAAACAAGAAATTAGCTTAAAGATGTTTGTCAAATGCAATAAAGCTGCTGAACTTGAGAGGGCGTTGATTCTATACATTTTTGTTCCAAAACTAAATTCTGTTTTACCTAATCAAGTCAATGACACTAATTTACTGTAAATAAATGTTCCTTTCTAAATTACATGTATAAACAAATAGTAATTTGAATTTGGCCAAAAATACACTGAGCAGCAAACACGTAAGCATACCAGCATTTATCTCATTCATGGCTCTCTTCACACGCTCATCCGGTTCAATATCCACAATAAGAGTCTGGACTATCTCATATCCATATGCAGACATAGCCTTCATATGCATAGCAAGTTAAGAACTAATAAATACTAACTTCTTAGTCCTCACTCCTCAACATCCACACACAAAAAATTAATCACCTTTTCAAGCTCTTCCTCAACAGCTCTTGCAATTTCTTTCTTCTGCTCAAATGAGGAATCTAGATCCATCTTAGGAACACAAGCCCGAATAACTGAAATAGCAGAATGGATTTATCAGTTTTGTCCTCAATAAGCATCCAATAAACCCAACTTTTATATAAAGTAGTTTGTTAAGATAAAAAATGGACACCATCAAAGACATAGGCCTGAATCTGTTCCCTGGTATTGCTAAGCTTGTAAAAGGCATCCACTGCCTTTTCTGCCAGGGCTCGATATTGAATAGATGCAACAACAGTGACAAAAACATTGTCCTGGTATGTAATAAGTTCAGATAAGCAGAGAGAACAAGATGAAAAATAAGAGTACTATGTTAAGCAACTCAATTGAGCAAGTATTATATAAGAGTTTCTCATGTAGAACTTATTCAAAAAGTTTGACTCAAAATAAGCTAAAAGTAACTTGTAGAAGCGTCACAAGATCAAGAATCATTTCACTTACACAGCCAATCTTTTAAAGCACTTACTATGAAAGATACAATGTAGATGTAGCATCATGAACATTGTTCTCTAAGGTTGATGTTTAACAGAACTTTTATGATGTAAATTCCTTAGGTGAAACTCTAAATTTAATCAAGGAACAGTAACAACAAAATCCATAATGCAGCATCTAAGTTTTATCTATTGTAAAAATCGACAAACTTACTAGACACATGGTTATATATGATTAAACTGACATTGTAAAAACCCTTTAGATTGCAGGTGCATTTCCATTAAATTCCAAAACCAAACACCTCCTAGAGCTAATCAAGTTAATTGAATTGGTCATACAATTCGGTAATTGAGAAAAAAAACCTTTGTTTTTGTTTCGCAACGAACATCTAGCTGTTGCACACGCAAAGAAAGGTAACCAGCTATTTGAGTGCCAAAGAACCAGGGCACACAGTGAAAACCGGGTTCAAGCACATCATCGTATTTGCCAAAAACCTCTTTGATAGCTACAGTAGATTGTTCCACTTGAAGACAACCCAGAGCAAGACCCATCTATTTTCTTTTGGAACCCTGAACAACAAATTGTAAAAAAAAAAAAAAAAAAACAAAAAAAAAAAAATTATTATATTATATAAAAGTTTTAAAAAAAAAAAGAAAAAGAAAAGAAAAGGAGATGAAAAAAAAGAAAAATAAAAGGAGAAA
>Ga0099824_1002818_pt1 | contig 25458 bp, 11 predicted proteins | sample SiratrowhiteBW_FD_76837 | JGI IMG/M metagenome (GOLD analysis project Ga0099824, IMG submission 76837) | Root nodule microbial communities of legume samples collected from California, USA - Siratro white BW | ecosystem: Host-associated > Plants > Roots > Nodule | place: USA: California...
CATAACTGTTGTGTTCTCATGGACAAACTTAGGTCCAACTGCCTCAATGATGATCTATGTCTCTCCTCCACTATCATCAACTCAACTGAAATTGCATTGTAAAATCCAACAATGGTTGTATCTTCATATTCATATTTTGCCTTGATCTCCTCTACCACTATCTTGATCGTAACGATCTTTATCATTGGATCATACTTTCATTGATCGTAACGATCTTTATCTCCAAAGGTCTTTCCAAGTTAATTTCCAAGCATTATTGGCTCAACAACCCATCTCAATGAATTGGTCCCTCCAAAGGTGGGCAGTTCTACCTTTCTTACATCCAAATTGTTAGCACTCAATGTCGTCCGAGAAAAAAAATCATTTTTTTGTTTAAATTTTTTTGCTTGTTTTGATTTATTATTTTTTTCTTAATTTCAAAAAATACAAAAATATAGTTTGCATTTTGTATAATTATCTCTTATTCAACTTCTAAAAAAATAATAAAAAAATTAAAAAATATGATTTAGATGTTTAGCTCTTTCTCATTGAAAATATAAAAAATATTTTGGGAAGAAAGAAAAAAAAAAGAACCATAGAAAAGTTGAATGGTATGTCGTTGAATTAAAGAAAGTTTTGAGAAATATGGGCTATCATTAGTGAGAAGGAATGGTATATTAGAAAAAAAATCCAAGCGTGAACTTGAATTGAAAGGAAAATTTGAAGATAATATAAAGGTGGCAATAGACAAATTTCAAGGCGTGAATCAAGCCAAGAAGTTAGTCCTTGTTTTCATAAAGTTATCTTTGTGGGAGCCACTAACATTGTTCATAAAGTAAATGAAGAGGAAAACGTAGAAAAATGGTGAATGACATTAGAGATGAGATTAAAAGTAGTTGCAACAAGGGCAGATTTCACACATTCCTTTTTCAACAAACCATTTTCAATTCCACCAGGCACCTACAAACAGAAAAGGTTGCCACACTCTCCCTCCCTCTCCATTTGCCTCCAAAATCTACAATGGGGTAGGGTCCACAGGTTTCGTGCTACGCAGGGTGGACATACATAAAAAGCATTATGTGCAGAAAGCTCATTTCCACTTACACGAAAATAATCACATGCACCCATCTCACGTACACAGTACACACCTTCACTCTAAAAATCGTCCTTTATCGCTCACCCTTTCACACTCTCACAGACCCCAAAAGGTGGCAATGCTTCCACAGCCAAAATTCCCCCATCTAGCAAAACTGCTCCTGCCATCTTCCTGTTGTGACCAACGTTGCTCTTTCTTAACAAAGTTGTTTTGTCTCTATACCTGATCAAGTCAACACTCCAGCCCCTAGGGGATCGCTCTTTTTACTAGGATGGATACACAACATAGGGATTGACACACACAACATGGCGCCCAGCTGACCCCCTCCTCTCCTTTCTCTTAAATCCTAAGACAAAACTCATTCTCAAGGAGGGTTTCCATAAGAGCGTTCAGTTGAAAGAAAAGGGGAATTCAAAAAAAGAAAATCTAGCAAAGAGCAAGTTGTAAAGAAGAATATATACTGTGAAGGAAGAAATCCAAAAAAAGGTTTATTTTGTATACGTCTCTTTTGGTTCTTTTTTATATGTTATTTTAAGTATGCATTGTTATCCTGTTTGAGCTATCCTACTCTGTGTGTTTGCATGAGGGTTCATTTTTTCTGTAATCAAACCACAACCAAACCAAAGTATGGCTAAATCAGAACATCCATTAAAACTCATGAAGAGAAAATTGGAAAATAACAAGATCTACGTTTTTTTTAAAGATTAATGGTCCAAAGTGAGTTATGGTTTGTTCTTCATTTTCCCCTTCTTTTGGCTTCATTTAGTTCTACAATATGCTCCATGTCTCCACCAACTTTCTTTACTATATATACAATGCCCACTCACTCATGTAACCCCTATACACACCCTCCACTCACTCATGTAGCCCCTATACACACCCTCCCTGCATTCGGCATTTTACACTCACTAAAACCCCACTACACCTTCACTAACCATGCCTAGCCATACACCAACATAACTTCACAACCAAAACGAAACTCACCACCAAACCTTTAACCAGCTCCAGCCCCTTCCTTCCTCCAAACATACCCCTCATACCACCTTCCCGCCACAACTGTTACCATGACACCACACTCCCATGCGTCTCCTTGTGCATGGCCAACCTCTCTCACCTCAAGAAGCTCTCGCTATGCCAAAAAATCATGCACCTTGCTGCAAAGAATCATGCTCTCTGTCACACTCTAAATACTTCATGCCACCATCTCTGTATGCCAACTATGCAGAAACCTTTTTACTCACAAGCCACTCCACCATGTTTCTACTGTACATCAACGAACTACGCTGCACCTCCTCACGATCACCTCCCATCATAGTGTCATCCTCAACGCTCTCCCATAACCACCGTTACCTCCTCCATAGCTACACTCTCTCCCTCCACCTTAACCACCCACCACACCAACTACACCAGTGTACCATTGTGGGTCGCCCACGTTCACCTCCAAACTACTACATTAGGCCACCATGCAAGCCTCACCTCCAAGCCAAAACTCTTCCCACACACTTTCATGGGTAGCCCCACTCCCAACTTCCAAAAAACTGCACCTCCGATGCACCTTCACTGCATTCCGTTCAACACCCAAAACAGCCCCAAAACAACACCCAAAATAGCCCCAAAATTGCACCTCCGTTGCACCTCCATAGCCATTCCTTTAAACACCTAAAACAGGCCCAAAACAACACCCAAAACAGCCCCGAAATTGCACCTCGCCATAAACCGTCGCCCCCTACAACCACCACTTCCGCCATGACACCGCCAATCTCCACTGCGCCTTCACCCTCTTTGCTCTGCCGCGAGCTTCCCTCCATACCTTGCCGCTGCCTTGCCATGCACAATCTCGTGGGGTTTGAAGTGAAGGAACGTGAGAAGCATATGGTGCAAAGTGGCATTATGGTTAAAATGGTGGGGCCCATTCTTTTATGGGTCCATCATTGCTCTTTACATCTCCCCGTGTTACATTTACAACCCTATCTTCTTATTAACACCGCAGTTTTCCAATGTTGCCCTTTCATTGTTGCACCACCTCTTTTTTTTTCACTCTAATAGTTTTCTAAATAAAAAAGCATATTTTTTAAAAATAGTAAAAATTTCATTATTGAATAAAATTAGAAATTACAAGTTTTTTGAATTTCTTTCAAAAATAACTTGATTAAATATCCAAATGACCACACGTGTCATGCGGAGTTTAATTCAGAAAAATTGTTATTTTGTTTGGGCAATCAAAAGATCGTGCGCGTCAAGCGGTATCCAATACGATATTTTCCTTCTAAACTCCACAAAAATACTACAAATTATCAAATTTTCAAATATATAAAATTTTCAAAAAAATATAAAATTAAAAAATTAAAGAATATCAAAACTCCCAAACAGACATTTTTATCAAAGAACTACGTAATCCTGATTTTCTATCCCTAATGGAAATACGTAGGAGAAAGGTTAAACCTTGTCGGACCCCAAGAATAAAAAAAAATTATTTTTGTTTGTTTTATGTTCACTTTTACTCTTTTTTTTTTTGGAAAAATAAACATTTTCAGAACTACACTCGTTTCTATTTATTTAATTAAAGATACCATCTTAGGACGGACGTTGTGGGGGTGTTAATACCTTCCCCACACGTAACCAACTCCCAGACTCGATATCTGGTTTTGCAGGCCATAGCCCCAGTTTTCGGTTTTTCCATAGTTTTCCATAATAAACTATGGTGGCGACTCTTATTGTTTTTCTAATTTTTTAAAACTATTTTAGTTTTCTTTTTCAGAACGTTGTTCCCGTCATAATCCCGGTTGTGACACAAATATTTTCCTTCTTTCTCTCTTGGCTCCATTGTCATGCTATCAGCCACTAGAATATGAAAGCCATAAAGGCTCACCCAACAAGTTCAAATTTCAAGAATCCAACAACGTTCTACTCACCTTCGTGTCAAATCTAGGTCCAACAATGACTTTTGTGTGATTACAACAATCTTTACCTTGAATCTGGGCTTTGATAACAAAAAGTCTTGGTTGCATACCTTCAACTCTTATCTCAATCTCCTCTACTTGGTTATTCTAGAATTCGTTTTTTCCACACACATTACCACTCTATTCTCATTGTGTTTCTCCCTTTCTCTCTATCGATTGAACTTTTGCTACTCTTGTTATTTTTGCTCCATTCTTTTTGTTTCTTTGCCCATTGGGGTGTGATTCTTGATCACCAAACCTTCCTTTACACCTTTGTTTTCTTACTTAAAGAATTGCAATGCACCAATACACTTAAAACTACTACCCTTTTGGTAGATTGAAAACTAATTATTAACTGGAGTTGTCCAATAGACATATGAGTAGTAGAGTCAAGTAATTGAGGCAAACAATGTGGGACCTTCCAACACTCCCACTCTTTAGTTCCAACTTCAAGATTTATAATGTACCATCACACTCAAAACTACTAACCTTCAATTAGATTCTATCTTAAAACCAATTAAGTCAAGTTGTCCAACACATACATAAATCGCACCCAAGGGTAGAGGCTGCGATGTGAGACCTTCCAACACCTTTAAGTTCCCTTTCTATCCTCTAATCAAAGATGGGTAGCATCACCTTTCTAGTCCAAGAACTAACCTATACTTTAGCACATTCTAATCCACTTTTGTTAGGAACTAAAGAATGACACACCACGAAAATAGCAAATAAAATCTAAAGAGAGTAGATTTCTGAATTAAAAATCATATTCAATTCTGTAGCAGCAGTTTATACAAAATTTACAAAGGAAACACTCTTCCTTTCACATAGGAATATCTTGTCAACAGTCAACATCCCCAAAAGTCCCCTCCTCCTAACTCAATTGGTCTATTTAAAGCTCAACCCATCCTGACAACCAAAACTACCCAGTTCCCCTTTTATTTAATTTTCTACTATAATAAACTCTCCTTTTTTTATTGCTCTCATTTTCCTTGTACCTAACATTACTCCCTCTGCTGAAACAATCTTGTCCTCAAGGTTGAAATCCAAAAATTGATACTTGATGGTTGCTATATCTTTCCAAGTTCTAGCTACAGTTCCTCCTTTCTTCCATTGCACTAAAACTGTTGAACTGAATTTGTTAGAAACCTCAATTACTATATTAGGTGGAGAAGACTTGCTAACTGGTTCCTTTAAACTAACAAAATAATTGTCCCAATCAAATTTTCTAAAATAGTCCTAAAATATGTAGATAATTGCTGAGGGTCATCTAAGGATACTTGGAATTGATGGAAAATATGAACCAAAATTTTCAAAAGTGTAAGTTGAAATAAGACCATGTTGAGAACCCAATAGACTCTCATCATAGCACCAAGCTTTAATCTGGATAATACTAGGTTTGACATCAACCTCTACAACAATGAAACAAACACTCTTTACTTCATATTCAACAGTTTCATTGATTTCCTCTCCATAAAGAACAACAGGAATATCCAATATCAAGTTATCCTCAATGTTTTGACAACTAAGTGTCGTTACATTAATATCTTCATCCAGAAAAAATGTTTTGAATGGAATAGACCCATATGGAAGAACCTGTAATTTTAGAGCCACGGAGTTCCCTTTTTCTTCTCCATAATAATGCAGGAGAGAGAAAAACCCTAACACATCAAATAGCCTAAATCGGAATAACATAATCAAACCCCGAACGAAGGAACCATGGCGACTATGATGATGGTCGTCGCCGACAGAAGTCGCGTGAGAGGCGCTGCCATGCGCCAGACAGAGGCAACAGTGAAGAAGCATAGAGAGGCGCGTGCAGAACCATCAGAGTTCCAATCACCGCGATCTCTGCACCATAGTGGTCACCTAGAAGAGATGACTTGCTTGGTGATGTCACCGATGCAATTAACGACATTGGCGGAGCGGTAGCGACGACATCTGAGAAGCAAATTCTTGTATTTAGAGACCACGTAGGAGCTTCGATCATCGTGACCTCTGTGGCACGGTGGTGGCAAGGCTGGGGCGAATCGATCGATGATACCGCCGATCCAATCACCATCGGCGACGATGACGGTGGCAATGGCGACAGCAGAGCAGCAGCATCAGTGGTTGGTATCTAATTAAGTTAGAGACTAATTTAGAATCTAATAGTATAGGTTACTAAAACCTTGGTAGCTAATGTTAGATACCAATGTTAGATACCAATTATTTGACTTAATTGGTCACTAAATTCAATCATTACTTCTAGTTTGTAGTTATTTAGCAACCAAAATCCAATTTGGTGACTATTTTGGTCTTAATTAGTAACCATTTCATTTGGTAACTAAAAATTGGTATCTAAACAATCTTTTTCTTGTAGAGATATCTATGGCCTCTCATGACAATCAACATGTGTGCTAACATTTTATAATATAACAACATATCACAAAACTCACCTATATTATTATAATTGTCCATAATTTTATAGTGAATATATATATTCCATCCATGTAAATTTCTATATCCATTGTTTGTATAATTATTGAATGAAAAATAGTGAAGATCCATACATGAAGTTATGTTGTACAAATAATAGAGAGAAAGATAAAAATTTCTAAAATAAAAAAGTTTAAAAAATTAGAACAACAATTAATACGGTCTAAGATTCAGTTCATCACTCAATCTTGTATATTCATGATAAGATTGTAATCATATGCTACTATTAAATAATATTTTTATCAATTGAACAAAATTTTAATTATCTATATTAAGTTAGTTGAAATAAAAACCTGCAAATGAATGTTTTTTTAAATTATAAAAGTCTTATATTAGAAATGAATTTATTAATACTTTTATATTTTTTAATTTTCAAATAGTATTTAAACAATCTCCTAAAATATATTTTCTTTGTTAATTGTGTGTGATTTCTCTTATTAGTTTTAAACCAACTTAATAGGCTTAGAATCTTAAATACATTAGTTTTATAAAATAATTTAATAACAATTATTGTAAATTTCAAGTGTGACATGTGTAATGTGCTTTATTAAACATTTTAAAAAAACGATATGTAATTTACTTCACGATACATTTTTGAACAAATAGTAACTTGTGAAACATTAACTTTCTAAAGTTTAAGAGAAGAAGACACATAGATAATAAATGTGTTGTTGATAAGTGAATGCATAAGGTTGGCCTACTTTAAGAAAATAAGGCAAAACCTATAAGACATTTTAATAATGATGATGTCTTGTAACATTGGCTTCTTAAAATGAATGGAAAGAAATATGATAATTGAATATTAATTTAGTGTTTGTATGTTAGGTTACATTAATGTATACACGTCAAGAAAAAAGTTATTTAGAGATTAATTTTTAAATATTAAATAAAATAGTTGCTAATTGTGACCAAAATAATCATCAAATTAGGTTTTGGTTGCTAAATAGTTACAAAATAAAAGTAATTATTGAATTTAGTGACCAATTAAGTCAAGATAATTGGTATCTAACATTAACTACCAAGATTTTAGTCACTTATACCATTAGATTCTAAATTGGTATTGAATTAAGATAGAGACTAATTTAAAATCTAATGGTATAAGTGGCTAAAACCTTGGTAGCTAATGTTATATACTAATTATCTTGACTTAATTAGTCGTTAAATCTAATTATTATTTTTATTTTATAGTTATTTAGCAACCAAAACCTAATTTGGTGATTATTTTGGTCAATTGATAACTATTTTATTTGATAGTTAAAATTGGTCTCTAAATAACTTTTTTTCTTGTAGTGATATAATTATCTTGTAATGAGATAATAACATAAAATAACTATTAGACATTTCTTTAGTAATGTATGAAATTCATTCCATGATACACTTTTAAACAAACAAGAAGTTGTGTAACATCAACTTTTTTAAGTTATGAATAGAAAGACAAATAAGGATGAGAATAAATTTGTATTCATATGTGTTAAGTCACATAAACGAATAAAAAATCATTACATTGAAGGAACGATAAATTTAAATATATTGTTCAAACAAAACAACTATAAAATATTTTAAGAGTGACGCATGTGATTTGTCAATGATATCTTTTAAAAAATATTAAGTCATATAACATTTCTTTCTAAAGTTTATAATATAAACATAGGTAAAAAAGCACAAATTTAGTGCTCATATATTAGGTCACATAACTACATAATAATTGTGTTAGCTTGATAAAATAATTTACGATAATTATTGGACATTTCAAAAGTAACAAGTAATTTGCTCCATCATACCTTTTAAGCAAACTATAATTTATGTAACATTAACATTTTGAATTTATAAAAAGAAAACAAGAAGAGATAACAATAAATTTGGTGTTCATATATTAGGTTAGGTTAGATAAAAGAAAACATTACTACTTTGAGAAAATAATGCAAAATAATTATAAGACATTTCAAGAGTGGTTTATGTCATTTATTCCATTATACATTTTCAAAATAAACAATAGGTCATGTAACATTTATTTGCTAAAGATTATGGTAAGAAGATATATTTAGTGTTTGCAAGTTATAAAATTGCATTATTTAGAATGAACAACACACTTGAATATGTAACTCATATTCAAATGAAACAATTATAGAACATTTCAAAAAGTGACATACATGATATGGTCAACGATATATTTTCAAACAAAAAGTAAGTCATCTACTTTTACTTCCTAAGTTTATCATAGGAACATATAAGAATAAATTTGGTATTCATATATTAGGTCACATAAATTCGTATACTAAGAGAGAATAGACATTTCAAATATAACATATCTAATTTGGTCCATGATACCTTTCAAGTAAATAATAATTTGTGTAACACTAACTTTCTAAATATATGGAAAGAAGATAGGTATATATAATAATAAATTTGGTGTTCATATGTTAGGTTACATAAATGAAAATATTTGTGTTACTTTGAGAGAATAGCGTAAAACAATTATAATAAAATCATAAATGAGTTATGTCATTCTTTCTATGATATATATTAAAAAAAAAGAAATAAGTCAACTAACATTTATTTGCTATATTTTACGGGGAGAAAACATATTTCGAGTTTGTAAGTTATAAAATTGCATTACTTTAAAGGAATAACACAATTGAATATAAATGACTATATAACATTTCAAGGATGACATATGTGATTCGCTCAATCATATATTTTCAAATAAAAAGTGAGTCATGTAACATTTACATCCTAAATTTTATGATAGAAACATAGGTAAATAAGAACAAAATTAGTTTTCATATATTAGGTCACATATATTTAGACCAAGCGTTTACCACTAGGTTGAAAACTATAATTTATAATTAGAATTCAACTTTTTTTATTTAAGAGTATAGTAACCTAAAGTGTCACAATTTGACTGTGACTTAACCCACTTGGCATATATAGCGAGACAATTGATATCATGTGTAACAATCTTCCCCTTAACAATTGCTCTGTTGGGTATAGAACACATAATTTTCGTTATAATATGAATTTTTAGATCACACGCTTATTATTAGGATAAAAGTTATAACTTGTAGTCAAGGTACAACTTTTTCTGCTTATGATTGTACCAACTCAAGTGTCATGATTTGATTATGACTTAGCCCTCTTGATCTACGTCCAACTGATGCTACATGCAACAATAAATGCATGCATATGTTACTTTGATAGAATAACACAACATTTATTCTATATTTTAAAAGTAATATATGTAATCCCTCTATGATACCTTTCAAGAACAATAATTTGTATAACATTAACTTTCTTAAATTAAGGAACCACGATAGGTAAAGAAAAAAACAAATTTGACGCAATGTAAAACATCTATTGGACATTTCAAAAGCAACATATGCAATTTGCTCTATAACACCTTTGAAGCAAACAATAATTTGTATAACATTAACTATTTGAAGTTATAGAAAGAAGGCAAGTAGAGACAAGAATAAATTTGGTGTTCATAAATGAAAAAAAAATTGTTACTTTAACAAAATAATACAAACAATTACAGTACAATCATGAGTGACGTATATCATTAATTTAATAATTTTTTTCAAAAATAAAAAAAATAGGTAACTATTTTTTCTAAAGGTTTTGGGAAGAAGACATATTTGATGTTTGTATGTAATAAAATTTCATATATGGTGACGTTTGTGATTCACTCAATCATATATTTACAAACAAAAAGTGTGTCATGTAACATTTACTTTCTAAAGTTTATAATAGATACATATATAGGTAAATAAAAATAAATTTGGTTTCATATATTAGATCACATAAATGCATATTGTGTTACTTAGAGATAATAACACAAAATAACTATTGTACATTTTAAAAGTAACATATGTAATTGCTCTATGATACCTTTCAAGCAAACACTAATTTGTGTAAAATCAACTTTTTGATGTTAAAGAAGGAAGATCCATAGATAAAAATAAATAAATTTGGTGTAACACAAATCATTTGTTAGACATTTCAAAAGTAACATATGTATTTTACTCTATAATACCTTTCAAGTAAACAATAATTTGTATAATAACATTTTTCTCAAGTTATTTAAAGAAGACAAGTAGGGACAAGCATAAATTTGGTGTTCAAAAGTGAAAAAATTATGTTGCTTTAAGAGAATAACATAGAAGAATTATAGTACAAATCATAAGTGAAGTATGTCATTCATTTAATTGTATGTTTTCAAAATAAAAAAAAGAATTTGTAACATTTATTTTCTATAGTTTTTGAGAAGAAGATATATTTGAAGTTTGTATGTAATTAAATTACATTACTTTGAATTAAGAACATAATTGATTATATAATTCTTATGAGGATGACATATGTGATTCATTCAATTATATATTTACAAATGGAAAATGTGTCATGTAACATTTACTTTCCAAAGTTTATAATAGATACATATATAGCTAAATAAGAATAAATTCATTTTCATATATTAGGTTACATAAATGCATATCGCGTTACTTTGAGAGTACAACACAAAACAACTATTGTATGTTTTAAAAGTAACATACATAATTGCTCTATGATACCTTTTAAAGAAACAATAATTTGTGTAATGTCAACTTTTTGATGTTAAGGAATGAAGATTGATAAATACAAAAATAAATTTGGTACAATACAAAGACTCTATTGGACATTTCATAAGTAAGAGATGTAATTTACTATATATTGTTTTTCAAGCAAAAAATAATTTCTATAAGATCAACTTTGTCAAAGTTATGGAAAGAAGACAAGTAGGGACAAGAATTTATTCAATGTATAAGTGAAAAATTGTGCTTCTTTAAACGAATAACGTAAAAGAATTATAATACAAATCATGAGTGACGTACGTCATTCATTTAGTTGTATGTTTTCAAAATAAAAAAATAAGTTATATAACATTTATTTCTAAAGTTTATGAGAAAAAGACATATTTAATATTTTTATGTAATAAAATTCTAATACTTTAACTAAACAACTATATTTTCTTAGTAAGGTATGTGATTTGCTCAATGATATATTTTCAAACTACAACATTTACTTCTTAAAATTTATGAAAAGAATATAAATGAAAATAGGTTTGTTGTTCATATATTAGGTCAAATAAATGCATAATTATTTTACTTTGACAGAATAATGCAAATCATCTATAGGACATTTCAAAACTAACATCCTAACTGGTTTCGTGATACCTTTCAAGCAAACAATAGTTTATGTAACCAACTTTTAAAAGTTATGGATATAAAAACAGATAGAGACAAGAATAAATCTTGTGTTCATGATAAGTAACATAAATGCAAAATATTATTTTTATTTTGAGAAAAAATAATAGAACAATTTATAGTAAATTTCAAGAGTGGCGTATTATTTGTTCTGAAATATGTTTCAAGAACAATATTATAATTTGTGTAACATCAACTTTCTTAAGTTAAGGAAAGACGATACGTAGAGAAAAAAAATAAATTTGATGCAACACAAAACACAAAACATCTATTTCAAAAAGCAACATATATAATTTGCTCTATAATACCTTTTAAGCAAACAATAATTTGTCTGACATCAGTTTTCTGAAATTATGAAAAGAAGGCAAGTAGAGACAAGAATAAATTCGGTGTTCATAAATTAAAAAATATTGTTGCTTTAACAAAATAAAAAAGCAATTATAGTACAAATTATAAGTGACGTATGTCATTAATTTAATAAAATATTTCAAAATGAAAAAATAGGTAAAATATATTTTCTAAAGGTTTTGGGAAGAAAACATATTTGATGTTTGTATGCAATAAAATTTCATATAGAGTGACGTCCGTGATCCGCTCAATCATATATTTACAAACAAAAAGTATATCATGTAACATTTATTTCCTAAAGTTTACAATAGATACATATAAATAAGAATAAATTTGGTTTTTCATATGTTAGATCACATAAATGCATATTGTGTTACTTAGAGAGAATAACACAAAACAACCATTGTACATTTTAAAAGTAACATATGTAATTGCTCTATGATATCTTTCAAGCAAACACTAATTTGTGTAAAATCAACTTTTTGAAGTTAAGGGAGGAAGATCTACAAATGCAGAAAATAAATTTGGTGTAATACAAAGCGTTATGTTCGACATTTCAAACGTAACATATGTATTTTACGCTATAATACCTTTCAAACAAACAATAATTTTTATAACAACAATTTTCTCAAGTTATTTAAAGAAGGAAAGTAGGGACAAGCATAAATTAAGTGTTCAAAAGTGAAAAAAATGTGTTGCTTTAAGAGAACAATCCAAAACTATTATATTGCAGATCATAAGTGACGTATGTCATTCATTTAATTATATGTTTTCAAAATGAAAATAATAAGTTGCTTAACAATTATATTTTAAAGTTTTTAGGAATAAGACATATTTGGTGTTTGTGTATAATAAAATTTTATTACTTTGAATTAACAACACATTTGAATATATAATTCTCATATGGATGACTATATAATTCTTATATGGATGACGTATGTAATTCGTTCAATCATATGTTTACAAACAATAACTACCGTCATAAATTAGGTACATAAATGCATATTGTATCACTTTGAGAAAATAACACAAAACACCTATTGTACATTTTAAAAGTAACATACGTAATTACTTTATGATACCTTTTGAGTAAACAATAATTTGTATAAGATCAACTTTTTAAGGTTAAGGAAGGAAGATCCAAAGAAACAAAAATAAATTTGGTGTAACAAAAAGCGTCTAGTGGACATTTCAAGAATAATATCAACTTTTTCAAGTTATTTAAAGACGACAAGTAAGGACAAGAATAAACTCGATGTTCATAAGTGTAAAAAAGTGTTGCTTTAAGATAACAACGTAGTAGAACAATTATTGTACAAAAGCATCAGTGACGTATGTCATTCATTTAATTGTATGTTTTCGAAATAAAAAAAAATAACATTTATTTTCTAAAGTTTTTTTTTTTTTGGAAAGAAGACATATTTGGTGTTTGTATGTAATAAAATTTCATTACTTTGAATTAACAATACACTTGAATATATAATTCTTATAGGGATGACTAATGTGATTTGCTCACTCATATATTTACAAACAAAAAGTATGTCATGTAATATTTACTTTCTAAAGTTTATAATAGATACATGTATAGGTAAATAAGAATAAATTTGATTTTCATATATTAGGTTGCGTAACTACGTGTTATGTTATTTTGAGAGAATAACACAAAACAACAATTGTACATTTTAAAAGTAACATATGTAATTGTTCTATGATACCTATGAAGAAAACTATAATTTGTGTAACATCAACTTTTTGAAGTTAAAGAAGGAAGATCCTAAATACAAAAATAAATTTGGTATAGACATTTCTCAAGTAATATATGTAATTTACTATATAATACCTTTCAAGTAAAAAATAATAATAATTTATATAAGATCAACTTTCTCAAGTTATGAAAAAAAGGAAAGTAGGGATAAGAATTGATTTAATGTTCATAAGTAAAAATATTGTGCTACTTTAAGAAAATAACGTACAAGAATTATAGTGCAAATCATGAGTGACGTACATCATTTATTTAATTATAAATTTTCAAAATAAAAAATAAGTTATGTAACATTTATTTTTTAAAGTTTATGAGAAAAAAAGACATATTTGATGTTTGTAGATAATAAAATTTCATTAGTTTAACAATTATATTTCTTGAATGGCAAATGTGATTTGCTCAATAATATATCTTCAAACAAAAAGTAAATTGTATAACATTTTCTTCCTAAAATTTTATATAAATGAAAATAAGTTTGACGTTGACACATATGAAGTCAAAATAAATATATAATTATTTTACTTTTGAGAGAATAATGCAAATTATCTATTAGTCATTTCAAAAGTAACATATATAATTGGTTTCATAATAACTTTCAAGCAAAGAATAATTTGTTCCGAAATATGTTTAAAAAGACAATAAGTCATGCAAGATGTATTTTCTAAAGTGTATATAATTGTGTTAATGTAAGAGGATAACAGTAATAATTGGACATTACTCCACGACAAATTTTCAAACAAATAGTAAGTCATGTGATAGTCATTTTCTGAAGTTTATTGGAAGAAAATGGACAAAAAGATATTTAATTTAGTGTTCATATAATACTTCACATAGAAGTATAAAATTGTGCTGTGTTGAGAGAATAACCATTGAACATTTTAAAAATGATATTCATTCTATAATATATTTCTAAATCAATGGTTACCCGTGTAACATTAACTTATGAAGTTCATGAGAAGCTGACAAGTAAAGATGATAAAAATATTTAAATAATTGCATGTTACCTAAATTTATTTACTAATTCCCTTAATTAGATGACCATGTCTACTATGACTGTAGATTTATTAAGAGGTTAAGTCAACTCTAACCTTAAACAAATTAAATTCTTGGCCTCTAACTAACACTTAATTGATTTATTTTATCTATCAATATTGTTCCCTAAACTATATATATAAAGATGGTGTTATAAAATCATATACAATTTATTTAGAAATGTGTCGTGGAGAGAATAAAATACATTAGTCTAAAAATTTCCATTAATTCCTTCTAAATTATATTCTGTAAAAGTAACACACTTTTATGCGCTCGCATGAATTTTGAACAAAGTTTCAAACACTTTTGTTAAATAATTTGTAGAATTTTCATCAATTATATATTATTGATTGTGACACATTGATTTTTTCATGAATTTCTTCACTATTTAAGATAATAGTAGGCTTTGGTATTCAACTGATTGATTCAAGATCCACGTTACTACTTTTATATAATCCCAATCGGTATTTAGGAATAAAAACAAAATTGAATTTTAATAAAGGACCATGTTCTATCAAACTGTTTCTAACTACAGTGATTTTTTTGCCATCCCTGAGTTTCAATACTTGTTATGATGTATAAGATTAAAGATACAAGATACGCTTAAATAAATAATTTAATAAATATTAATTGAATACATAAATATTTATCATATAATTATTTTGTCCTATAATTAAAATAATTAATCTTTTTCATATAAATTACGAATTATTTGTATAAATTATCTTAGAAAAAAATATAAATTATCTTAGAAAAACTGTTTAAATATAAATTATCTTAGAAAAACTGTTTAAATATAAATAAAATTAAGTTATGGGCAAACTTAACTATTTTAATAAAATAAGTATAGACAATTTATAATTTATTACAAATCTCATTATAGACAAATTGGTGGGAATTTCTCTTATTCACCAAAAAAATATATGATTGCTGAAGAAAAAAAAAAGGAAAACACAAAGCAGTTGTTTTCTTAAAAAGAGTATTTTATGTAAATGTACTGTAGCTGTAAATTAAACTCAAGGTTCATGTGAGCATAGATCAAACCCAAGCTCCAGGGTTCATGGACTATATAATTAGAAGGGGTTATATTATAGGGGAAGGAGAAGAGAGAGAGAAGTGAAAGAAAAATGGAAAGAAGCAGGTGGAGAAGTGGTCACGAAGTGAAATGATGAACTTGACGAGATCGTGGAGATTGTCTTGTCGGGTTTGAGTCCCCTTCTCCAAAATCCAGATCCAGTGGAAGAAGACAAATATGTGACAGAGACGAAAGCGTTGTTCTCCTTCTTCTTATGTTGTGGATGATGAAGGAAATAGATGGGGTTCTTATCTAAGAAAAGAATAAGGGTGCGTTATTTTAGCTTGTTGTGCCCTCATGCATGATGATGATGTTTGCATGTCTGGGGCATGTTTTATACGTCTCTTAAATGCTTGTCCTTGACGTTCAACACTTATATATACACATATATATAGCTTCTTCTACATGCTTATGTAGAATCTTAATGAAAACCAAGATAACATAAAATACAAGAGTATAAAATGATTAAGGAAACAAGAATACTGGTGGTGTTTATGTTTGTGGTGGTCATACATATGATTGCTTGCAGTTGGGTAGTGGGGGGAACTATCAAGTGATCAAAGATGGTGGGCCAGAAGTTTCGGTGTAGGAATCATGAGAAGTTGAGAAGAGAGTGTTCGTCTGGGATGTAGATAAATGCGTATGTCATGAGTTTCTTGCAGTTTTGTAAGTTGTAAAATGACAGTTTCGGCCACCAGCAGAGTTCAAGAAAAAGAAGAAAGAAGAGTTTCTATCCGCAACTGTCACGTTAATCACGCGCCTTCATGTCAATGTTTTTAATTTATCTTTCTTGCCGTGACCCATGAGTCATTCAATCCTCATATATGGAAACAAACAAACAAGCAATCCTTATACTTGTGTGGCCACTCATTCTAAGTACTTCGTACATTCATACACAAATATGCACAAATATTTATAAGACATGTTAGTTATATATATATATACAACAAATTGATTCGTCTTTTAGACAAAAGGGATAAACTATTATAAAAAGAAATGTGTGATGAATGATTAATGTGACATATAAAGTGAAAATGTTATAAAAAAATATTGGGTGCTTGAAATGTATATACTCATTGTAATATATTATTTATTAAAACTATTTTTCAGGCCATTTAATTAGGAATAAATTTAATAAAAAATATTAATGTAATTAATAGTAGAGGTTTTACAAAATTTCATATGAAATTTAACTAATAATTATATATTATAAAAGCAAAAAAATAAGATTTATTAATAGGGAAAAGGGGATTTTTAATCAGAAAGGAAGTGTACGGAGAGTTAACAAATTATAAAAAGTAGGAAAAAGAAAAAGTCACCTATGCAGATTCAGCGAGGGAATATATTGTTTTGACGGAGGCAAAGAGGTTGCAACCAAAGCGACCTTTTCTACATAATCATGAGGAAAGGGAATGTTGCTATTATATTAACTTGTCTAACCATGACGATTGATTAAAGCTTATCGTGTTTTAGTTGCTTTATATTTATTTTAAAATTGGTAAAATAAGAACACAATCTTAATATTATGACGTTAAGAACATACCAAGACTATATCAATAGAGACTTGCCCAGAAATTAATCAGAAGATGTAAAAGAATCTTGGACCTATAACTACATGTGTTTGGAACCCAAAGGAAAGACTCATTTTCTTTATATGTAGAGACATATATGTTTACATACCTTACGAGACAATTTTGACTAAACAAGGTTACATAACAGTTTGGGGAGTGTTTTATTTGCATGCTCACATAATATATACTAGATTATGATATATGAAGGGATAAAAAACAATGTCAATCTAGTCTTTTAAGCACTTGTGGGGTCTGTTTTTTCCGCTCAAATAGTGAAAGTAAGAAATAAAGATGACAGACCGGAAGCAAGGAAAAGCAATTCTTCAATTTGCTTTCTCTTTCCCATTCTATGACATGATGCAGAATTGCAATGAGAGTTGATGCTCAGTGGCATTTAGCACGGATTTGAGGGCTCACTCTCCAAAAATCATAAAGCTAATAAACAAAAAAAAATATGAACCTAAGCTTTAGATGCCACATTTTTCTCTCTCTAGCTCATTCAAACGTTGACAGTGTTTCATTAAACATACTTTCAAACCACCCTTTTTCAGACACCAAATCTCACCACACTGTAACTAATTATTGCAAAAGAGCATAGTAACATAGAAATATAGAGGAAAATTAATGTATGTATATATTTAGAGAGAGAGTGCAGGCTACAAACAGGGCCTTGATATTGCAGAGTCATTAACTATAGCAAAGGCTATGCCAGTCACTGCCACTATGTTGTGTTTTTTGTGTATTCTGCATTGAGCAGTAACTGAACGAACCTGAGACTCAGCTCTCTGATAATGGACACAGAGTGACACGCTAAGACAGTGATTATGAGTTGGTTCTTTTTTATTAACTAAATACGTAAAAAAAATAAAATCAAAGGTTAGCATTAAAGTTCCCTGATATTAATCAACAACAGTCCAAAAACCCTTCACGTATCCCACAAAAAATACCAAGGGAAACGGTAATCTTATCACCGACCTCTTGAGAAATGCCATGTAAAGACAAAACTACAGTTCATCAAATTGATCAATACGCGACTTCAGTTTAATTCCTTTAGAAACAATTAATTTTATTGTGAGCACATTCTCGATTATCTAAAAACAAAGCCCAAGTCTCTTATGTTGAAGTGCATCCTATACATGAATGTATGTAATAAGCAAGGGAATCAGCCATTGCTTGATAAATGTAGAGACGCGTCTTAATCGGCAAAATTAATGAGCGAGATATCTCTAATATTCAATAGATGGATTGAAAACTGAGACAAATATATTGAACAACAACTATTTCAATTGATAAGTATCTATGAACACATAGTTATGTTCTTATAATTCTTAAATTTAACTATCCTTTCTGTTACATATATGATATGATATAATATGAAGGAAACATAAAGAAGAAAACTAACTCAATAAGCAATTAAAACATGAAACTAAGGGATTTTAGACAATTATAGATTTGTCCTATGGCCTAATTATAAGTTCTTCCTTTTCCTTGCAAGATTGAAAAAAGGTAGCTCTACCTCCAACTCTAAGTCCACCTTAGTCAAATCTAGGGCAAAGCGCTGTAAGGTTGCTGCTGCAAATCTCCCCAGGGAAGGGCACCAGTCCAGTTGTTGTTTGCATCGTTGCTAATGTGGTTAACAGTGGCACCACCATTGCTTGTTGAAGGAGATACTGACGGAAAGGAATTCCCAAAGAACCATTCGGTGGATGCTGCAGCGACTGTCTCCCCACTTGGGCCTCCATTTATGGAACTGCCAGCTGGCAAGTTCTCTGGCTTTGAAATCGCAAGGTTCTGAGACGAAACCGGTTGTAGCAGCTTCTGATTCCCAAACCCATTCAGCGCAACGCTGCTCTCACCTTTCTGGCTGTCCCCACCGAACATCATTGTCGCCATGCGCTGCTGCTGCAGCTTGAGGTGCAAGTCCTGGTTGATGTTGCTCAGCGACTCAATTGAAGAGGCAAGGCTGCTGTGAACGTTCATGGCTTCCATAGTCTGCAGGGTTTGCATTGCACTGTTCAATGGATCAGATAGTGAGGCCTTTTCGGGCCTGCGTAGTGCCCAGAGGTCAGGGTTGGGCGGAACAAGACCCAAGAGAGGGTTTGAAACAGCAGCAGGGGGGTCAAGTTGGAAGGCAGACAAAGCAGAAAGAGAAGTGGTTGAAGATGACGCAACGTCCCCAAAAGAAGAGAACTGGTTGAAGACCCCAGTGGGGGCTGTTGGGAGGTGTTGAGTGTTGAAACTACCGAGCCTGGAGGCAAAGGGTAACCCTCCGAGGTTAAAGTCAACGGAAGGTGGAACTGTGAGACCACGAAAATTGAAGTCTTTGGGGTCACACGAGAGCCTGGAGGAGGGTGAAGAAGAGGAAGAAGGTTTCATCTTTTTGTTCTTCCTGCAACCACCTCCTATTGGGACGTTGCGCAAGGCACCACCGTTGGTCCAGTACCTCCTGCACGTCTTGCAGAAGTGCCTGGGCTGAGTGAGGCTGTAGTTGTTGTAGTAGCAGAACTTGGTGTTGGGTGAGTCACATCTTGGGCACTTCACACCTTGTTCCGGTGCTGGCCTCGTCGTTTTGCGGCCCTCAGTGACCTCATGGTCTTTCGGTGTTGGTGGCATGGCTTCTGGTGGCACCATTGAAGGAAGAGAGAGAAAAAAAAAAGGATAGGTATGTACCTATATATATGTATATGGGGAGAGAGAGGGAGAGGGTGAGGGAGAGGAGTGAGGTGTGTGGGGTGGGAAAGGTTAGATGAGTTTGAGTTTCAATTGAATGATTTCATGCAGGGTGGAAGAAGAAGAGGGGCTTGAATCTTGATGGGAGCTTGTGATCCTCATCAAAGAGAGTGATTGAGAATTGGTAGATGGAAGGATGAATGATATGTGTGTGAATGAGGTGGGTGAAGTGGGCTTTTAAAGGTATCAGGAAATAGGGAAAGGCGTACGTTTAGACAAATGTATATGCAACGGAGGAGACAGATCTCACTAGAAAGAGGATATCGTGTATATTGAGGAGAGAGAGAGATTTAGAGAGAGAAAGTAAACGAGAGAAACGTAGACAGATGATGCAAACTGTTATGGCAGTATAATGAGATCCACCACTTCTACTATAATCCAAAATTAGGCACAAGTTAAGCTGCTCTTCATACGGTTGATTTTAATGATGAGAGATGTGTATTGGAATTTGTTGAATAATATCAAGAGGATAGTTACTTTCTCCCACAGTTTTTATAATACCATTTTTTCTTTGTTTTCCATACCACTAATCTTATTTCACTAATACATCTGTTTTGTTGTCTTTATTGGAAAAATTTGCTGTAAAAGTAGCACTTAACAAACACTAATAATTGTAGTCAAATAAACATTCAAGTCTCTAGTAAAGGGAGAAGCCTCATAAGCTTAATCAAAATATGTTAGCAGCTGTTTTAAGAACAAGAACATTAATTAGGAGATAAGAAAAAAGAAATTTAATAATTGAGATGAGAATGTAACAATACACTTTCATCTGTAATCCTTTAATAAAATATTCCTTTTATTAATTTTTTTAGTCAGCATATTAAAGATTTCAATTAACTGAGATACCATTTAATAAATACTTGGAAAAAAAATATTCTTTTTAACCATTTTTATGCATAAAGAAATTAAGTTCTATTTCTCAAGGCAAGACGTGTTTTATGGCTAAATGACAAATGGTATATTCACTTGTAACATTTTTATACCTGTCATGATTTTTATTTTCAATGTCAAAAATTTCAGATGAAAATTACATTATTTAAAAATATAATAAAATTAAATTAAAAACGCGTTTTTGGATGGTAGGTAAAAAAAAAAAAAAGAAGCTGTCTTCACAACCCAATCTAAGACAACATATTTTAATAATTGTAATATATAATAACTAAATCTAATGCAACATGTTTTTACGTCTTTTTTTTTAATGAATTATAACGTAAAAATCAATCAAAACATGCGTTTTTAAATTGAAAACAAATACATTATAAGTCATTTCAAGTTCCAAATTAATAAACATATTTTTGTTGTATAATTAGTAACGCAGCTTTCTTTCTCAGGACTCAACCAAAGAGAAAAAAAAATCCTTTTTCATCTCACTTGAAGATATATGTCTAACAAACTTTTTGGTCATCATACATGCCCTTACTTTCTCATTTAAGTTATTTATGTCTTGATTTTTAAATATATATATATATATATAATTGGCAATTTTTGAGCCACATATGTTTTCTGTGGGCCAAAAATATCATTCTTAACCACCTTTTTGTTCAAAATTAATGTCTCCGCGTTAATAATCTATAATTAAATCGAAGATACTTGTAGCAATATATAGGAATAAATTTGAGACATAAACTGTCAAATTTAAGGAATCAGACTGAGTCTTCCATAAATAGTCAAACTCAACATTTGTTCTATCTGAACCAATTTAGTGACAGATATAGGTGGTGCTGTTTTTAAGTCCCACATTTTTTTTTCTGTTCTACTATATCATCCATTATATTTGTTATTATTGTACTTTTTTCTTTACAAAGAGTGCATATATTCCTTGTAGTGATATAATTTTCTTTTAATTTCACCCATATACTATTTTGATATTTAAAGCATTTATTTATTTTAACTCGTATGTTTGTTCTTTTCTAAATTTGTTACTACATGATTCATCTTATTTATTACTTTCTTTTTTCTTTTTCTCTAATCATGCCATTTGAATTTCTCATATTTGTTGAACTTATTAGCATATATGAAATTAATTTCTTTTGAAAAAACAACAGAGTGATCATCTAGTATTTATGTTTAATATAATACATAAATAAAAAATAATCAATTTTCTTATGTTCTATTTTTTTAATCAAATTCACATTATAAAAGATTTAAACACACCTAATATTTTTTTAGTTCATTTTCATGCTCATAAAATAACTTGTTTTGAAAGAGGGGCATACAAGCATTTGTGGAAAAAATAATTTCATTAGAAAGATGGTGCATGAGCTTGCATAACATAGATAAGTGAAGACAATAATATTAAGAAATAAAAAGTAGTATTATAAACATATGTATGAATAATAAAAGTTTAATTACTAATACAAATTTTAACTTTTAAGTGAATAGGGTTGTAGGTGAGGAAAGAAGTGAGCGACTAGAAGGAGCCCAACAGTGGGTGCTCTGCACATTGCCAGCACCTTGTCTATTTCTTTCCTTGAGACGTCCCTTTAGAAGTAAAGATTACTTTTTAACTTACTTCGAAGAACCCAAAAAAGCTTACACGTGTTATATTTCCCGATCCCATTAATCTATACTACTTCATCTCTCATTAAACTCTCTTTAGTTAATCGTTGTAGTTGGTTTTATTTGGGTTCCAGTATATGTTTCTTTATCAATCAATCACACATGCTCACTACCTCAACCCATTCCCCAGATTGGGAAAAAGTAATACAAGTTTTATAAAGTTTTGTTATGATAAAAAAAAAAAAAAAAGTGATTGATTGAACTCATAGAAAAGTTACCCACAGTAACAACATATACTTAATCATATTAAAAAAATACTTTATCTTTTAATTTAATATATAATTAGTAACGGAGACTTACCTTTTACCTTTTATTATGTATTATAATTTGATATTATCTATATTTATTAATATATATTTTTTAATATATTTTCTTATTTAAATAATTAAACATATGAATAGCGAATTTAATAAATTTAACTATAATAGACTATAAATAATTTAGAATTATTTTTAACAAAATATCATAATTTATATCTAATATATAATGTAATTTGAGTTTATCTCTAATTTAGATATATTTCTCATCAACCCATAACAAGAATATTAATAATAACAATAATAAAAAAAAAAAACAAAAGCAACATAAAACAGGACAATTCATCATCAATGGCCAGTGCTTCATTTTTTTAACGTCTCTGTGATATTTATTAATTTTATTCATAGTTTTATAAAACAAACCCTTAATTACTTTTTAATCATATTTTATCCATGTTATTTGAATTTAAAATAGTAACTATATCTAAACTCTATTCTACTCCTATCAAACACATGTTGACCGCAAATGGAAAACTAGTATTTTGCTATAGGTAGAAATTTAGTTACCAAACTTTAGTTATAGTTTTAGTTACTGAAATTTATAATGAATTTGATTTTTGTCTTTTAAATTTCGATTTTTTAAATTGGAAAAACCCTTTCAATTACAAGATATTAATTTGAAGAATTAAGTATTTAAAAGAATTGTTTTAAATGACTAAGAAATACATTAAAGAAACTAAAATGTTTTTATTTTCAAATTCAAGAGAATAAAATAATTATCAAATTTAAAGACTAAAAGTAACTCGACTCTAAATATTATGTACTTAATTCATCCTTGAGTCCAAATATTAATATAGAGAGAAAGAATAAGCTTGAATTGATTTGGAAAGGGAGAGTGTGGTTGATGTTGGTTTCTATATTTGAGTCTGACATAATGGAAGGAAGTACAAATGTGAAGGGGTCCTGTAACTGCAAAGATGCCCAATCTACAACAAGTCTTTAACGGTTGTGATCAACCATTAATCTGTCTGTCTTGTTGTAGCTTACTTGATAGAACACAGTACCTTTCTGGGAACCAGGAGGGATACAAACATGTCAAAAGAGAAAAGAAAAATAAAGATATTTACTTTGAGATCGCCATGCATGCAACAGTGCTTCAGCTGCCACGTTGGATAGTTTCAGTAGCACAATTCTTGAGGACGGGTCTACGATTTCCGGCTAGCTAGCTATGTCCAAAAGGATCTTATCTGTACATAACATTAAATATTGAAATAATTTATTGTTTATGCATTACCAAATATGTTTGGGTGAATAAAAATATATGTAATACATATCAGGGTGGGACATTTTCTTTTATAAGAACTTTTTGAAGATGGAAATGAGAAAGAAATTAAATAATTTTTTAAAATTTAAAATTAGTTTATGTATAGATTAATATATATATATATATATATTATTTATCTAATTTGTTAAAACATATATATAAGTTATTTTAGTTTATAAGGGAATTCTTTTAATTTTTCCTTTCTAAAATTTTTACAAATAAAAAGTTGTCCTAACATATTCATAATCTTTTTTTTTTTCATAAAGTAGCAAGAGTTTCATACTCTTTCACTTTAAAAGCTAGATTTTTAACCTCAAGTTCTTTTTTTTCTTAAAAAAAAAAACCTCAATAGTCATGTTGATATGATATAAAAGGTTTTTTAAATTAGGTTATTATATCTTAAATAAACTTATAAGTCATAAATAAAATATATTTTTATCTCATAAAAGTCTTAAAATAATAAAACCACAAAATAAAATAAGATTTTATATTTGAAGTAAGAATTTGTAAAAGTTTTAAAAATAATGCCAGACAGTGTGATTCATAAAAAAAATAGAATAAGCTCATATATTTGCATTGGGATGAAGTAAGAAAAGAGAAGAAAGGAAGAAAGGGAAGCAAATTGAGTGGTTTAGTTGAAGTGACGAGTGAAGAAAAGAGGAAAAGGACAAGGTGGTAAAACGAAGGAATACATGGAAGTTGGTCAAAGATAGTATCATATCAATTACTTTGTTAAAATGAATGAGATTCAAGTTATTTTCATACGACGATAAATTATAATAGATTATGAGTATATTTTTTATATTATATTATAATAATAAATAAAATAACTACTAATAAATCAAATAATTTTTTTAGGAACTTTTTATATTAAAATTATCCTCTTTTATATATTTCTTACTTTTTCTCTCTTTTCCTTTTTTTTTTTTTTTTTTTTTTTATTTTTTTTTTTTTTTTTTTATATTTTAATTTTTTTTTTTTTTCATTTTACCACGTTAGCTTTTGTTTCTTTTAATCGTCGTCCATTATGTTTTCTTAATTTTCGTTTTATTTTTTTCTTTAATTTTATGC
>Ga0099824_1002820_pt1 | contig 25447 bp, 9 predicted proteins | sample SiratrowhiteBW_FD_76837 | JGI IMG/M metagenome (GOLD analysis project Ga0099824, IMG submission 76837) | Root nodule microbial communities of legume samples collected from California, USA - Siratro white BW | ecosystem: Host-associated > Plants > Roots > Nodule | place: USA: California...
ATATATATATATATATATATATATATATATATATATATATATATATATAAATTAGTCTTATAACATATAGTTAGTTGAATAAATTAGTTAATATCGATCTCTAACATTATAGTTAGTTGAATAAAAAAAGTTTTACTTATAACATATTTTTTCACACTGAGTAAATAAAGAGATAATAAAAGAAAATATCAATATATGTTTAATAATGAAACAAAGGGTTGAATTTTTGTATATACAGTAACTTTATATTTATAATATTAGATTGAGTAGATAATATAATTGGTATTAAAGTGTCAATTATAAACATTAAACATAATCGAGCTTTTATCATCAATTAGTTATGTAACGTAGAGTAGATTAAGGTTAACCTAACTTAAGAGTGAAGGTAACTACAATTTATATTTTCATTCATACTTGCTATATATTTTCCGTAGCATTGGCAATATAGGTTGGAGTCTTGGATTGAATAAACTAAATGAAAATAATCACATGCTTGAGGAAAAGAAAAAGACACTTTCAATAACTGGTGAATAAGTGCTTTTATTAGAAGCTAATGATAAAAAGGGAGGGAACAGAATTTGTCAATAATTGATGACTTTCCATTATTGAATTTGCTATTTGGATTTCAAAGATAAGATTCCATCCATTCATCCCAAAGACAGTTCTCATCATATTCTTCACCTAAATTCTTATTCAAACCAAGTCAAAAGACAAAAACTGAACATCACCATTAAAACCGAATTAGAAGACAATCAAATTAAATGCAAAGTGCAGACTCTAACGTGTCTTTCATCACAATGAAAAGACATTTTTGTATAGCGTGTTGTAAGATTTTTAAAAATATTTTTTTCAAATCAATAATGTCCTTACAAATAAATATATTATATTCAACATTTTATTCACGACTAACTTATGTGGAAGTTCAGACACGTGTGGGAGTAATTCAAATCTTATTAATCCTAAATCTTTTTATTTCCTCCTGTTTGTTTGTTCCTTTTAAATATACAGGTACTTTAGTATTTTTTTCAATTAAATTAAATTTTTATCCCAGTAGTTTTCATATTAAAACAAACAAAAAAAATGATGGAAATTATCAAAATAAAAATAAATTTTAATTGGAAAACAATACATAATTATTTGTATAAAAAAAATACGGTGTTTAAATTCTTCTCACAAATTTTTTTTCTTATTACTCAAAACTATACATATATATATAATTTATATATATAACATTGAAATATTTAATATTGAAATATTTAACCGTATTAACATTAATTCTCTAGTATAATATAACTAACAGGATAAATTCATTATCATGATGAACCATCATTTATTATCATGCTAATAATATAAGTATGGATATAAATATTAATGAAAGCCACATTTAAACATATATCATGTCATAAATAAATAAATGCAAGACATCCTTTAAAATAATTTTAAACTGTGATAAACATATATTCTTTATATCACAGTGAGACAAAACATCTTATACCTACCAAATTCGATGTTCACCTTCTATCAAGCCGTATGAAAGTTTAATTCAAGTTTTCATCATCTCAAATCATCAGTGAAACTATAATACTTCTATTAACAAGTGTTATGTTTATTACCACCACATAAATCACAATATAAATCATAATATCATTAGAGTATTTCTATAATATTCATCAAGAACAATACAAATCACCTATCTAAAACCTTCTATACATAATTTATATATATCAATACATATACATATATATAAAATGATCGAATTAGAATTCAATATTTATATAAGGTCATCCAAAGATGACATACATATATCATGCATTTCATTATTAATCACACCTTTTATATATCATATTATCATCAATATGTCATGAAAAGCATGTATAAAGCACACAACATATCAAAACATTATCATATTCCAACACACAGTCCCTTAAGTGAGTTTGTCTCACTTTAGTGATTCCTCTGCCACAAATAAGATATCAGCCTTCTCACTTTCTCACTTGAGTTGTATTCTTGTTGTTTGAGGAAAATGAGTTGTATTCTTGTTGTTTGAGGAAAATGTAACCCAAGAGTAATATCCTTTTTGGTTCCCTTATTTGAGCAAAAATCTCATAACATATAAGTATTTTCATTAATGTCAACCATTTATTAGAAATAAGTCAACAAGTTTCACAATCATCTCTCTTAAGTATCCAATCAATACTTTATTTTTCAAGATGAGTCACAAATAGTTATCCAATCAATACTTTATTGTTCAAGATGAGTCACAAATAGTTACACTTTCAAATACACAAATAGTTACACTTTTAATATAGGTGTGCATCACCTCTCCAAACTTAAAACATATTACTTGAACGTTCTCTCAAACTCTTGAACGATAACATACTTTCAAATAAGAAAAAATCATTTCATTCTCTCTTTCTAATGTCATGGAAGAATAATATTTTTATGTATATTATAACATTAACACCACTCCAATTCAACCAACATCTAATTTACTAATTTTAAAATTTCATATAAAATTTCATATAATCTATGCACCCAAACAGCTATCATATCACAATTAATTTACTTTATTCAGATTAAAACGTGTTTTACATATCACTTCATAATTTTTTTACCAATCCAACCAATTTATATAAACTTTCAGAAAATCAAAATCAAATAAAAGTGTTATTATACATATCAAAACCAAGCTTCAATCGATGATGCTTTAGTACTCTAGCTCTTCAAATCTTCAATATGACAACAAATTATCAAATACTCTTTTTATTATAGATAAAATTTAAAGAAAGGAAAGTTTTCTAAGATTATAATTTATAAAATAAAATAACAATAATATCTAACTCTCATGTATACATTTAATTTTCTATTCATTCAAAATTTATTACAAAGTTTTTCTTTATATAGTATTTTCAATTTAACTCATTTTCAATTGACATCTATATTTTATAAGTTAGAGTTATACACCTCCCAAAACACCATAGACACGAGGGAATTTCTTTTACAGGCAATAATCCTAGATGGCAAAGCCTCAAAAACATATGACTGAATGTGCCAAAAGAAGAAGAAAATTCTAAACGGTAAAATGAAGGAAAGTGACACTGATGACTCATACTCTACGCAATCACGTGCTGAACATTTTTTTCTTTTTCACTCTCTATTTTTCATCATAATATATTTAATTTGAAATATTAGAAATATTTTTTAATACATTTTTTTTCAAATATTCTATCATATGTATTAGTAATTGTTGATATGTTAATATTAGAGAAATAAAAAACTTGCTGGTATGTAATGTGTGGAGTTATTAAACATGATGTAAATAAAGATAAACTTGAAAAAGACTAATGCTTAGTAATTTTGTAAAGTGATTTTATGAAAGAGAAAACAACTAAAATTTCTAAAATGTAAAAGTGAAGGAAATACTAAACAAATATCTTCTCTGTTCTCCCTCAAATATTTTATTGGTTACGGACAAGACAGAAACCCAAAGAAGAAACCAAAACTTAGGCCTAGATGACAGGTTGTATTATTCTCACAACTTCATGGGCACTATTTGCGCCCTTAACTGAGTTGACTTATCTAAACTTCAAGAACCATTCATTCACATTTTCAGCCTTTCCCAAAACTCATTTCTTCAGCATGGCTGTCATGTGATGCACAAAAAAACAAGAAACCTGACATGTGAGGTGAGGAAAAATATGACTGGGAGGAACAGATACATTGAAAATGACAAAATTTCGAGAGACATAAAACTGTGGCAAGAGAAAAATAATTATTTATTCATATAATAACTACAGTAAAAATGTGCTATCCATAAAAAAAAGAATCAAATTAAGAATGTGTTTTATATATAAGTTATATATTTAACCTTAAGAAAACACATCAAACGCATAGACACTAAATCTTGACAAAATTCAAGAATCGCCAAAACACGCTAACAATTATACAAGATCAAGCATATTATTTCGCCTTCCAACTGGTTGCACACGTTTTCCAGGTCAATTCAGAAACCACTATGCGGGCAACCAGATTTTAAAGATCCCCGCAACAATCTCTGAGCAGCCATTTCATGCAATTTCATATCCACAACACTGTAAAACAAAGAGTTAATTTATTTGCATTAAACAAGAACAAGAACGAAACGGACATGTTCATTGCAGACGAGTTGAATTTTAACTCATTAGAGATAAGAAATATATACAAAATGATGAGCATAAGGTACACAGAAAACCTGTTTAATTCTCAAAGTCACAAATTGTAAAACTCAACAGAAAGTACATTGAGATAGAACTGATCCTGGGAGGTGAACTGTAATGGTTGCCTCTGGATCACATCAATTGGAACATACAAATCCTTGTCTGTATTAGAAACATGTTAATTCTAATGTTCCTATCAATCAGAACCATCTGGGAAATGGTCCAGCGCATCCTGTTTCCCATTGGCATAGAATTCAACTATTGCCTTCATCCTCTCAAACTTACCAGGATGGTAATTAACATGTACAATCACAGGCTTCAGCTTCTTGAGTCTAGCATCTTTTCTGACAGTCTTAAAGAGAACCTTACTGTTCATAAAAAGGTACATATCCATCGTCCTTTTTGCTGCATAAAGTCCATCATAACCAGGATGAGAAGGGAAAGAGAGCTCCTCATTAAAAACTGCCTGATCCCACGCTTTTGGGTCATTGGAGAGCCGGTTTGCAACACGATCCAAGAGCTCAATTGAAGGAATAGTAGGCCTTATGTAAAAGAAACCAGAGTTATAAGCCCATATTCTCATGGTATGAGCATACCGAGCCCAACCCATTGAGGGTTCATCAAAGACATCATTATACCCGTAAGCTGTCATATTATTGTGACCATCAGACATAGACTCCACATCTGAATCCCTGTAGAGATGATCAAAAGGATTCTGCAAGTACACAATGTCAACATCCGAGAGAAGAACACTATAACCCAGTTGCAGAAATTCTCTCAAAATACGAAATTTCAATCCCGAAACAGCATGGTTACCACCACTCTTACCGACTGCATCAACACCTTGATCAGGAGCTCTTCTATATACAGGAACATCATTGGATTTGCAGAACTCTTCAATGTCATCATCTAAGGCAACAACCAAATAATTAGGTATGCCAACCTTCTTGATGTTGGTGAACCATAGATGCAACATCTCCTTCACATTAGTGTTAGCAAGGGCAACAATTAGCTCTTTATAAATAGCAACTTCCCCCAAGATTTTGGCCAATCTGGGGTTCACAGATTCATCAGGAATGACAGGTGGATTAGTTCTGAGAGCCTTGACAGTTCCAAAGGGCCCAGCCTTGTGGCTTTCGCCAAGAACAAGAAACTGTTCCTGTGCATGGCCCTTTCCTTGCTCAGCCAAACGCAGCTTCTCCATAAGATCCTTCACCTGCTTCTTCAACTCGGAATTTTTCTCTTTTGCTGATAGAATGTCAACTTTAAGCGAATTAACTTTTTCCGGCGATTCACACGCAGATGAAACCATCTAAAATCAACAGTAACAATCAATGTAACTAATAGTTCTATACCCGTTTGTATTCTTCATACACATCCCTCCACATAGTAAGCCTTCTATTTTATATATTTTAAGACATTAATTGCATTTAGTTTGTTATTAATGGTTTCTTTACATAGTAGTCTTAGGAGAATAAATGAGTAATACAACAAAATTACTAATAACTGAGACGACTAATTAATCTCAAGGAATTATCATGGTGTACGCATTAACATATAAAGAATTTTTACATTGATATCCAATTATAAGTCGTCATTCATGGTAAGTTTGTTAACTATTACAATAAGTACAATAAAATACCATTCTTTTAGTACTTGAAAAATGGTAAGTATTTTCATATTAATCTTCAAAACAAAGAAAATTTAAAATAAGTCCCAGGATTTCACATGACTGTCACTTTAGTACTTTATCACTTAAACATATGTTTGATAAATTACACCTTTGCGAACCTTTTTTGAATTTTCTTATTTTAGAAAGTAATATCACAACACTTAGTTTTCAAGAACTCAAAAGGTGTTTCATCCCAATAATTACTTTAAAAGTCCAAGAATGATTAGTTCACACTGTAAGAGCACAGAATCTAAACTAAAAAGACGATTGTAACTTGAGAGACTAAGTGGGTGATTTAACCAAGAATAAATTTGAACCATATAGCATTACTCCTAACCTGCAAAGAGTAATCGACCACTTTAGTCAGTGGAAGTGGTAGGTCATGTCATATTAACTTCCAAAATTCAAAATATGTTAAACAAGTCCCTGAAATGTCAAACAAATTTCGAAATTTCGTTACGTACTGTGATATAGGACTTTTTATGGTCGGAAACTCTGTTTTTTCTGTTCTATGTTGTTGTGGCTAGAAACAGTTGGAAGTTATAGCTATAAATAGGGAAAGGATGATCTGAGCTATAGCTACAAATTTTTCAAGAGTTTGTAGTGGAAGTGTATGCTTCAAAGTACAGGTATTGGGTCTGTCCTAATGCAAGAACATCACCCAATTGCTTTTATTAGTAGGGTATCAAACTTATCAGCAGTCACTATCCACCTATGAAAACAAGCTATTAGCAGTAGTCTTTGCTGTGCAAAAATGGAGGCATTGTTTGCTTAATTCACACTTCATTATCAAGACTGATCATGGGAGTCGTCAATACATACTGAGTCAAAGGTTGACAACAGCTTTCCAACAAAAATGGCTGGTCAAGTTAATGGAGTTTGACTTCTGTATTGAGTTCAAACAAGGTAATGTAAATGTGGCTGCTGAGAGTGATTTAATGGACAGAATTAAGCTGTCATGGCAGCAGGACATTCACTTACATCAAATGATACAGGAATTACAGGCTAATGCTGGTTCTCATAGGCATTATAACTGGCAACAAGGTGTTCCACAAAGAAAGGGTCGATTAGTGATTGGCAAAAATGATAATCTGTGGGAGGATATTCTTCTCTGGATACATCTGCAGCTGCTGCTGGTCATTCAGGAAGAGATGCTACTTTGAAGAGGCCGCAAGCTATCGTTTATTGGAAAGTAATGAGAAAAGATGTCAAATATTTTGCTATGAGGCGTAAAATCAGCCAAAGGTGTAAATATGATACAGCTGCTTCTCCAGGGCTTCTCCAACCTCCTGAGATGATTTGGCAGCATATCACAACGAATTTTATAAAACATTGCCTTCTTCTCAGGGTAAGAATATAATTTATGTGGTAGTGGATAGATTGAGCAAGTCAACCCACTTTATGGCCTTAAGTCACCCCTAAACTGCTGCTGAAGTAGCCCAAAGTTTCCTTGATAATGTGTTCAAATTGCATGGTTTCCCTGACTATTAGTAGTTCTTTCTCCTAGCATTATCTACAACATAATGTGATTCTAATCCTAAACATATGCTAATACTATAAAATTAGTGACACTATATCATTTGAATTTTGAACTAATTCGATTATCTTTGTTAATTTCCCTCAATTCAACGACTAACATAACAGCCTATGCAAATTCCGGAACAAAATAGCCGTTGACTCGTAAAAATATGAAGAGATAAAAAAAAAAAAAAAAAAAAAAAAAAAGAGGAAGGTTTTCAACCTTGGGCTGGCGAATGAGAGGAGTGGGAGCGGCGGTGAAGAGGCCGTTGGGAGACAAGAAAGCGACGACGCAGCCGATGAGGACGCCGACGGCGACGGCGGCGACGATTCGAGATCCGGCGGATGATTGGCCTTTATCTCTGTTGAGCAATGCGTCTCTACGACCCACCATGCTGTCAGATCCAATTGGAAACCCTAAACGGAACGAAAAGGTATTCAGATTTGAAGTGAGAAGGTGAAGGAGCAGTGGCAGCTGGCAGAGAGTGAAGAAGAAGAAGTGTTTAAGTATTTGTTTCTCTGACTTATCAGGCTTTCCATTGCTATTATTGTTAATATGAAATTGGATCCACGCCCCTCAGACACATTTAATTCCTTCACCTCAATATTTGTATTTAGTGACACCTTTTTTAAGCAACCATGTTCTCTCAACCATGTCAAGGGTGTAACTGTTTCAAACTTGCCAAGGGTTCAATTTATACAGATCAAAAATTAATTATCTGTTCAGTTTGTTGAATATTTGCTGGTTTTAGTAATCCCTAATATATGTGTGAAAGTTATGAAAAAAAAAAAAAAAGAAATAAAAAGTGTTTCATAACTTCCTTACCTTTTTATCTATAATGTATTAACAATATTTTAAACACGTTTAACATTGTTAAAATTATAGTTTGACCAAATGCATTACTTGCACGACTCATTTCAATGCATTCCTTTATGACTTGCGATTAAATTGAGAGCTTATTCCAATCATAGCTCACATTTGTTCAGTGTTGATCATTACCTGTTTGATTGTATATTTGAAAGATGGTATTAGCAAATTTGCTTACCTTCCAACTAAAGTTGTTCCAGCTAATAAAGATATGGCTCATATTCCACAATGACAACATCAAATCCTGCTGCTGACATAAATACATGGTTAAGTAATTTGTCACTGATTTCAAGAGGTTTGGAGCAGTTCAGATGGGCTATGGTGTAAAAATATCATGTGGGAATGATTATTTCCGACGTTGTAACTTGTAATGATGTACATTTGCTTTATTATATTTTGGTGTCTTTTATAGATTCGTTTGTGATTTTTTATAAAGCATGCTTTGATGTAAGCATAACATGTTTGTGTGTTAGTATGTTTTGAGCCTAGAGAAATCAGCAATTCAACAGATCCTTCACTGAATACTTGTATTGTTTAGAGTTATAGGGAATTCTTTTATTTTTACTGCTATTGCATATTGACCAATTCATTTGCCAATCAACATAGTTATCTTTTTTTACATTAGTTCTCACTGCATTTATGTGTACAGGCACGATAAAGTTCTAGTTTGTTAAAAGGATTTCGAGAAATGTTTCGCATTACTCTAGGTTGAGGTGGTGTGATGTAGAGGTTGATTGTTGAACATGTATATATAGGATTACGACCACAAGTAACACTACTCAACCCAATGTTCCTAAAAAGAAGTCAATCGGAACATAATATTTCAGTATCTAATGGAAATACGTAATAGGTCAATAAATAACTTCACTAATTGTAATGGAAAAAGACGATGGAATGCGCTATACATGAAAGAAAAAGAAAATCACTCCATTTATTCTATTTCGAGCAAGCAATTTTTGTTCTGAAAAACCAGGTATAAAATAAAATGGGAAATACGAAGTGACGACACCATAAAAATCAACAAAAATGTAACCCTAATTCGTGATAGGGAATTATGTGATAACACTACATTATTTGTTCTGATCACAACATTGACAGCAAGAATTAACCTCCACCCCATAGAAAGTCAATAGACTCGGTATTTAGTTCCTCCACCTCGAACAAATATCTTTCTTCCCTTTAACTCTAACTGGACAAACTATTCTCAGTGTAGCGACTACTCGGTTGGACAAACAAACCAAGCATAACAAGGACGACGGAAATATTAAATTGAATGGCACTATCACGTGACCTATAAATGTTAAACTTAAAAACATGTCACAACCGAGACAAAAGAGATTATATACAGAGGGCACAACAAAAGGGAATTATGCATCTGCTGAGCCGGTAATGTATGAAACTACAACAGTGGTATCATCAAGCTTGCCACCGTAGTAACGGAAACCAGCATCTTGAGCAGCGGTTGAGAAAGGTGTCTGCCTGTCTTTATCAAGTGCCCGTTGACGTGCCAATGCAGCTATCTTCTGGGCTGTTACTTGAGGACTTAACCCTGCTCTCATGGCGTGAACCACCACTGCCGTAATCTCATTATTGTACAAGTTATCAAACAGCCCATCCGTACCAGCAACTATAACATCGCCAGGTGCAACGGGAATGGTAAAAACCTAACATAAACAAAGCAAACCATCTAAGCATCCTACTAGTAGAAAAAATAAAGATGCATAAAACCAAACCTCCAATAAAACTGAATGAGTTTATTCTCCAATCATCATCAAGAATAATCTAAAAGCGAGTTTGAGTACTAGCTCATGGTTAAATTCTTATTGGAGAGACAGATATATCAGCAGGAAAAAGAACACCATAGTGCATAAACAAGACACAAAATAGGGCAAAAAATCATGTATTAAACAGTTTTATAGAATAAACAAGCAGTCTCCCCCAGAAACAAACTAGACTTCAAATACAAACCTGTACACTAACAATTATATCAGCAGCCAAATCTTGATTCATGAAACACAAACTGAGTATATTAGTGTAATTAGTTGCAGATTGCAAAATATGGCAGAATACCAATAATTCTGTCATATAGCTGACAGCAATCATGGGCATGTAGTGGAAGTTAGGCAATGATTGAAACCACAGCAAGAGGATGCAGGACACATTTGCGGATCCGGGAAATTCTATTACGCAATGGGGTCATAGAACCCCTATATTGGCTATTTAACAGCATTGACAAACATCATAAGCTTGACTCGACAACAATAAATGCAAATGTTAGAATCTGGAACTTTTTTTCTTTTTGCATGCCTGCTTATTTATTATCTCTTGGACAGCTATATGATTCTAGTCCCTCTAATAGCCACCATTATCTAGCTGAATTCTGATTAAATTTTTCTGGTTGTGCGGCATAACTCCTGAGTAATGTCTTAATCAACTACGTATGATGTTTTCAGACTATGATCCGTTTTTTCACTGATACCTTTTCTTCATCTAAGTCCCAATATTTAAGATCTGTATTAATGCGGTCACAGAAGTTATCTGTGGCCTAAATTAGATTACTACTAACATTGGATTACAGGTTCAGTCTGACTTGGTGATTACATACTCACTTGTAGATCACATGTAAAGCATTGAACAGTCTAGTTTGTAACAATTAATTGAATACAAATGGTATATTAAGAGACTAAATTGAAAAGATTTAAAAGCACTGGACTAAATTGAATAACCGTAAAAAACAGTGTTTATAAATTTATTAAAATTAGCTAAGATGTTAGATTTCATGGAGATGCCTAGCATGATTTTTTCTTTTAAACTTCATTAAAATAAATAATATATACTTGTATATATAAAAGCACTCTTCTGAGACAAGGTTTGAATCTTACAGTAGATATACAGAAGGAAATGATAGATTTTTATGAATTAGAAATTGAATATAAATAAAAACTACCATAAACTTTTTAATACATTTATTATATTAATTATATATACAATAACCATATTAGAAAACATAAACAGGTAGCAGATGCCGTAGCAAACATTTTTTCATAAATCAGGTAAGCACACCACCATTAAGAGTGTGTGTATAAAAGTTGCTTCATTGACCAAGTTAATCCGATTCTCCCAAGGATAAAGTCTATAAATAGGAAAATACCTGACCAGAACTAGGTAAATCACCATTACTACCACATTCCAGTTGATAGGTGAAATTGAAATCGTGTTGCTGCACTGGGGATCGGAATACAGTGCACCCATCCCGGACCACCATAAACCCACTATCTCCTAAATTGATAGCATTAAGGCCCTGTACAAGAAACACACAATTATGAATATATGTTGACAAAAAGAATGAAAACAAAACAGAGATCTCTTTCAGGATTACATAACAACATAGCAAAAGTAAACTATAATTTCCTAAGTAGTTGACCTGACAACTGCAATATTGCTACCTTAGTAAACTACTTGACAATCCCTACCATCTTCATTAGACAGAGCTGCATATTATGTAATCTTATGCTTAGATGTATCCAGTGCTGACAAAATTTTATTTCAGAAAATCAACTGTTACAGCTAACAAGCACATAAAAAACTTATTAAAAGTATTTTTTAACAATTACAAGCACATCAAGGACCACTTTTACCATAAACTATTTAAGACAGCATTTGGTTATGTAAATTGGTACTTTTGCATCATAATTTTCACTATGGTATGATAAAATGCACTAGGGCACAAGATCTATAAAGTTATTACTGCCTTGATACTTCCCCACATAATTAAGTTATCAGAAGAACAATGAAAATTATCGGAAAGCCAATATATTGCTGACTCATTTTCCAGGTCTCTATATGGTTTTTCGACAAATGAATGCTGTAATGAATAAAATAAGCTGCAAGGGTTAAACAAATCACCTCAAGACCATTGGATAGTAGAAAAAAGATACTCACAATATATAAAAAGAAAAGGGAAGCAATAACTAAGGAAGATAAATTCAGTACTAATGCAATATAAGTCAAAGTGATGGCACAGAAGCTGCAGCAATAATCCAAACAGGAGAGCACAGAGGAGAAGTTAACCTGATCTGTAAGTGCAATGATGCATGCTGTAGAGGAACCCCTAGCTTTTGTACTTGAGTGTGCTTTTTCCAGCACCCTAGCTGGATCAATTGAACCTTTGGGCTCCTCCTGAATAGCTTCCACTGATTTCGACATGAGCTCACGAGAGTAATATCCAGCATTAACACCAAGATCTGCCCATCCACCAACACCATCTGCCACCCCTATTGCTTGTTCCTCGGAACATATAAAATGAGCATCTTCTCCACCAGTTTCTTCTTTATCAGGATGAGGCAAGTAGCATGATCCTGATATTAACTTGAGGGTCTTGCCTGAAGGAGTTTTCCTGCAGTCAACATCACCAATCATGTAATATAAGCCATAAGATTGCACATTCAGAATATACATAAAGATGGGATGCAACCATAACTTTTTTTTAACTCCAAATAGCATTATCTAAAATCTCTATGTTCAATATCACATGCACTCTTCAATCCTCTTAAAATTCTTTCAATAATAAATCAATGTTTATTATAGCCACAACCACAAACAGACAACTACAAAGGACACAATTATCAATTAATCCACAAACAAGCAGTACCCCAATATATAAATGTTGATTTGACCACATAGAATTGATATTGTTTCACATCCACGCTACATTTAAAATGGTGAACACCAAAGGAAAATAACATACTGTTCAGATGAATCTGGAGAACTGCTTGACTGATCCTCACGGACAGAGGTGTCAAAAGGTACGTCATGAGCAGGCCCAACTGAGTAACACGAGGTTGACAAGCTATGGAAATCTCCAGATCCTGACTGCATGTAAGGGTGGGAATTCCACCAGGTCTTGGCAGCATTATAAATAAAATATCCATAAATCGCACCGTTATCTGGCTGCTGATGGTTTTTCAAACTCATGCTCACTTTTCCACCATTCCTCAAACTCGTGTTTAAACATATACTACCGATACTCTTGGTACACACTGATCGGCGAACACCCTTCAAACTCGGGTTGTCCAAATAAGATTCACCAAACACTACCCCAGGCAAGTGAGCAGCCATTGCCTTAATCCGAAATCCAGTCCCTCCACCAGAAAACTGATCAGGTCCACCAAGGGCAGAACCAATGTGGTATCCACAGAACTGAAGCGACGGCCCCGACACAGATGGAACCGAAAATGTCCGAGACAGTGTGTCAACTACAGACAATGTTCTTCTTTTTCCAGGTAATTCAGAGCTAGAAGCTAAAGCAAAACCAGGGCGTACAAGCAAACTAAGTTCCACACAATATGAACTATGCACAGAATGAAAAAATTTGGAACTACCAAACCACAACTTCCCTTGCCCAATCAGAATTTCAGCGGACTCCAATATTCCCCTTTCTTTCCCCAAAACCGATCTCTGAATCGAAGCTCCAAGCCTGGATAAGTAATTGGATGGCATTTTATTCCTCACCAACACAATGATTAAGGTTCACCAAACACAACAAGAGGGTTACCACCACCACAACAAGCTAAACAATACAATCTCATAGCTCCAAACACAGTAACACCTAATCCACTTTCACCACAGCACACAAACAAATCCCTTCGATAACCCTTCAATAATTCAGACACCTGGGTTATAATATTCCACAATTAAAGTCAAAAGTCAACAAATCATTCGTTGGAGAAAACAATAACGCTCGTAACTAAAACTAAAAAAAATCAAAAAAAAAAAAAAAACTGAAGAAATTTAAAATTGGAGGGAAGAAAAACCCTAACTGTTAAAAGTTGAAACATAACCAAATAGGTTACTGGGTAGTTAAATATTGAAGGAAAGAGAATTACGGTTAAGTGAATGAATTTAGGCACGAGTGAGACTTAGGGTTTCTCTGGGTAAGCTTTGAAGCATGGGAGAAGAAGAATCTGCAATAGCCGCAACCTGCGAGAACAAGAAGATGAAGAATATAGGAAATTGGCACAATTTCATGAATCTCGAATTTTCCACGGCTTTTAAATAGATTATTATTTTATCTTGTTATCTTATCAAACATAGATAAGAATAGAACTGAGAAAGTTTGTTTAAGATTTTTTTTAATGATGTGAATCTTGGAAATAATGTATATTATCAATTAATCATGGATGCTCTTTAGAAAAATTAAAAATTAATAAAGTTGATAGATAGATTATCATGTAATTGGGTAATAATGAAAAAATTAATGATAACAGTTATTGTGTTTTTATTGTGAAATTTTCAATTAAGATTTATTTATTAATTTCTTAATAGTTATCTAGATATGTTGATTTTTAAGATATTATGTTTATTAGCATTTACCTTTAATCCTTATTTATTCAACGTACTGGCAAACATGATTGTTAAATATTATTATGATAAATATTTTTTCATCGATTATTTTAATTTTTTTTTTTTTGCAACCATTTAATTATTAATTTTAGTCTAAAAACTTAATCACCGCAGCATTTGAAATATTTATCGTTACACATAAATTATGAGTCTTAAAAATATTATTTTTTAATTAATAAAAATATTCATATACATTTTATAATTACGGAAAAGTAATATGTCTTTTATCGGAATCTTTATTTCACAGTCATATTAAATATGTGGTCGGAACAATATTTTTTATTTTAATTTGGGAAAGATAATTCTCAGTTTCGAAAATGTTTTTACAGGAAACTTGGTTTAAAACTATTTTTGAAAAATACTCATTTTAAAAGGTAAGCTAAAGATAAGAAATATAATTCCAGAAAAAATATTCCATACCCAATAATCATTATTACAAAAATTATTATGATTCTTGATAATAACTAACTCTTCTTTGTTTGGTAAAAAAAAATTATACGAGTTCTTTAAAATCAAAGTAAAGTTTTATTTCATCAAAATAATTAATTTGTTACTATATATAATATAAGTGACTTGTTCCTTTTTTTAGTAAATTTTGTATTTTTTTCACGAATAATATTTTTTATTTTGTGAAAAAGTTAGATAAAGATCATTATGAGAAAATCTTGCCTCTTGAAAAACATTGTCTCATGATAAAGTTAGTTTTTTTGGAAAGTAAATCAAATATAGAAAACATATTTTTCTTATTCCAAATTCATGAAATAGAAAAACTTTCCTTTTTCATCTCCTTAATATATTCTCTCATTTCAATTATGTTTTTTTTTTAATTTACAAAACTCAAGTATGAGATTTTGTCTAAGAAACTAGATCCACTTTTATTAGAAAAAATTACTTGAATGTTCATTTTAATAATATACGTGATTACGACTTAAATAGACAACTTTATTACTAAATATAAATATATAATCAATTTAAATTTATATTTCATAATAAATTTAAAGAGGTATTTATATTTTAAAAAATAAAGAAAATAACTTACGAATTTCTCGAAGTTAATAGTTAAAATGTATTCTATATCAAGTTATCTCAATTTTATCTTCTCAAAAACTTCTTATATCCGAGAAAACTACATCATAAAAAAATGTTAGTATCATAAAAAAATGTTAGTATCCTAATTTTAATTTAGTTTTAAAGATACTTTTTTACTTATCATTATTATTATAACAGTTTTTAATTAAATATAAAAGTGAAAAAATAAATCATGCTGAATATTTAACAATTTTGTTTCATAAGAAACACGTATAAAATTATTAAAAAGTGACAAAAAAAAATAAACTAATAATCTATATTATTAAGTTTAACTTCAAAAGGAAAACAAAAAGTTTAAGAACTTCTAATGAAAAACTTAGCCAACAAATATTTGCAAAATAAAGTATTATATAATGATAATATCATTTCACAGTTCAAAAAATATTGTGGTTATCATATTACTAATTATGCTATAATTTGCGAAAGTCATATTTTAAACATATTGGATAAAGTTTATTTGTATTTTTCTCTAAGTCTGTCTCTGGTCCACAAAAACCAAGTGGATAAATAGAACAATTCGCATCTCAAATAATGATTAAAAAAAATGAAAAAAATATATTTACTTCTTTCTTTCATTTGTTAAGATAAAATCTACAAAATTAAATATTTTCCAACTAAAATTTATTGAATTTTTTGATGTAACTTTTTGTAGCTTGTAAATCATGTATTAAGGTCACAATTCACAGTTTTAACAAGACCTCCAAATTATCTATAGTTATAAGATTTAATTAAATTTTGATTTTTTTTCGTATATGTGAGTATATTTAATTAAAATCTTATTAAAATAATTTTTTTATCAAGTAATATTTGTCAATTAAAATATTATTGTTTGATTGTTTTTATTAAATAGGATGACATAATTATTATACTACATCGTCGTTGTTTACATATCTCTATATAACAAAAATATAAATTTTAAATTCTTTGTAAATTTAAATATTTTTACACAATTCTTTATTAATAATTTTTGTTATAAATATCTAAAAATTTTCATATTTTTTTAATTAAGTTTATGTTGTGAATAGGAGACTCTCTACCTAGCCATAGACTCAACCTTCCATCGAATGAGAGATTTGCTAAACCATTAATTGCTTAATCAACATGCAAAAGAACTTCACAGAAGACAATACAATTACAAAATATCATTGCTTGTGTTTTAATAAGAATGTGCATAAAATAAAATTGAAAGATGAATAATTATGAAGTAATTAATTTATAAAATGAAAATAATGTTAGAAAAAAGATTAATTCGTGAAATTAAATATGTACAAATAATTAATTGCAATTGATGTTTAATTTTTTTTCCCACATACGAATTTTAAAAAGGTAAAGTGTAATAATTTTACAAATTAAATTTAAACATATAAAAATACAAATAATAATACGTGGGTTCAATTTACCAACAACGAATTTAATAATGCATGAAAATTAATTATATTCATTACAATGGTCGAGATAAAAAAGGTACATCAAATTAAAAAGTGAATAACATTATAAAATAAAACACTAGGACTTTTCAGTACTGTCTTTTTAAGTTCTTAATTTTAATTTTTTTTAACTCTATCGTGTGAGCATATTTTAGACTGTGACAAAGATATAAGAATATCAATTTTAGGTAGAAGTTCATATTTTGTTACAAATCTTCAATTCATCTCATATTTGATTCATAATATTATCATCCTGGAAAAATAAGAATATTGTTTTTAAACTCTTATATCTTCGTCTTTGTTTTTAGGATTTTCTTTATTAGGATTATGTTGTTTGTCAAGGTAACGTGTGTGATGTATTTATAATTATAATCCCATTTAATTTCATTTAGAAAATTTCACCATTCTATAATAATTTTCAAGATCGTTAAAATTAATATTATGGTTAGAATAGTGAAAAAATTTACAAAATTATAAATTGTAGTACAATAACACAAATTGTAATTTTTTTTATATATAAGTTATGTTGTTCTAATAACTTGAATATATGATTTGAAATTTTGTAGAGAGAAGAAGAAATGAATTTTAAAATTGTGTTATTTAAATTTTATTTTAATTGAAAATCATTTATCTCAAGAAAATAAATTGTACAAGAAAAATACTTTTAAATTTTAATTGAATTTGATATTTATTTTAATTAAAATCTAATTCATTGACAAAGTAATTAGGTAGTGCAGCTTTTAAGTGTATTAATTTTAACTGGGTGAATAGTACTACAGCTGACACTATATATGTTAAGATAAATTTTTAATTACACTAGTTTTTAATTAATATTAAGTTTTAATTGAGTAATTACACTAGTTTTTAATTAATATTAGGTTTTAGTTGAGTTGAATCCGTCTGTACCTAATAAAATAGTTGATAATATAGTGGAATTTAAAAAAAATGATGATCCACACAATTTTACTTTAAAATCCTACAATTTTATTTATTATATGTGGAATTTGAATCACAATAATATAATATGTAAAATCACGTAATCTTACTTATCCACAATTAAAATCTCCATTTTTTAAATATATTGATAATCTATGTTTAAACCCGTGTCATTCTTGTCAAATCTGATAGCAATAAGGTAGAAACATGTCATTCTAAATTATATCCTGTTCTTCTTGCATCAATTAAATGATATGATGTGATTAATTAATAAAAATATTATGTTTCATAGCTAATAATTAATATGATAAAGATATAATCTCAAGTAAGTAGTCCCAAGACTTAGGATATAAACATAAAGGTAATACAACAATTTCAACTTGATCTCATTGGCCCAATCTTCAGAGATGATTAAGAAAGTTTCAACAAAAGAATGATTTATGTTAATTTATGAATAAATTATAAATTAAAGTTGTATTGTTCTTATTTGATTTATATTTACATTTACCATATTTATATAAATTTGTCAAATGTGCAAGTTATAAGTAATGTCTTCGATGTCTTTCGTGGTCTTCAAAACCTAAGAGATAAGAATTTGACAGAGAAAGGATAAAAATTAGTGGATGGTGACAATCAAAGCCCCCTCCTGGAAACATGTCTCATTTCCCACATTTATTATATTACACTCATCATTTCAAAACTGAAAAAACAAATTAAAAAGATATTATGATTCTCCATTATTAATAATTTTTTCCCTTTATTTGGTATGACTGAATTTGATTTTTCTTAACATTTGACTTTTAGTTGTTAGATACATTTCTATTACGGAGAGATAATTATTATGAGGATCTCATAAGAGTGTTATTGAGAAACCTCAACACATAAGATCTAGTGACGACAATATTGGAAAATCAAAATCAAAATTATGATTGGATTAATGTGGCCAATTGAAATAGGAGGAATGTCAATAATTTAACTCTTAAGGACAAATTATTGCATTCCATTTATTTCACTATTTGATGTAGTTTTTTTTTTTTCAATAACATAATTAATTTTCAGGTATTATTACATTGTTGGTATATTAAACCTATTGAAATATTATTATTCTTTTTATATGTTTAAATTTAATCCACAAATCTCATTTTCTGTTTTACAACTTTTGTATTGCACCTATATTTTTTTCAAATTCGTATGTAGAAAAAAAAATTGAACATTGCAATTAATTATTTATATTCAATTTCAAAAATTAAACAATTTTTTAACATCATTTCCATTTCATAAATTAATTACTTCATAATTATTGATATTTTAACTTTAATTTATATAATTCTTATAAAATACGTATTTATACAAACTATTTCCTACACTTACCAAATTTTTAAAATATTAAAAATGTCTCTATTATTTTTGTTTTAAAATTTATTTATTATATAATTTTCTTTTTCTGTCCCACACTCAAGTCAAACGTTTGTAATCTAAAAAAATATTAAAATTAAAAATGTCTCTATTATTTTTGTTTTAAAATTTATTTATTATATAATTTTCTTTTTCTATCCCACACTCAAGTCAAACGTTTGTAATCTAAAAGAATATTAAAATTAAAAATGTCTCTATTACTTTTATTTTAAAATTTATTTATTATATAATTTTCTTTTTCTGTTCTACACTCAAGCCAAACGTTTGTAATCTAAAAAAATATTAAAAATATCCCTATTATTTTTATTTTAAAATTTATTTATTATATAATTTTCTTTCTCTATCCCACACTCAAGTCAAACTTTTGTAATCTAAAAAAAAGTGTTAAAAAAATAAAAATTATAAATATTTCATTTTAACAAATTAAAATTGTAAATATTTTAATAATAAAGTATTTTATTTTAACAAACTCTTAAAAAATAAAATAAGCATTAATATTTAATTAATTAAAAAAACAAAAATTTATATTATATAGTAAATAATTGTCCCTATTTTAAGGTATAGTTAAAATTAACGTATATATATGATAGAAATGTTATGTGAGTGAGAACAAAAATTATTTAATATATAAATCTTAAAATAAAAATAATAAGACTACCAAAATTATTTATGATAGAAATGTTACCTATGATATAAATGTTACTTGAGAGAGAACAAAAATTATTTAATATATAAATCTTAAAATAAAAATAATAAGACTACCAAAATTATTTTTTGTTCTAGTTAATGAAAATTACTATAAACTTTTTCTTCTTCTCACTCACATTCAAAACCTTTAAGGAGAACTCCCTTCCAAAGCATTTTCAATATATTTGTGACAAGAGACAAATATTGCTAGTTCAAATTTTGTGTGAAGACAGTGGTGGCAATGATGCATATATCTGAGAATTCATGCAAGCTATCTAAATTCATCAGCACTAAGTGTTATATTGCCAATGCATCTCCACAGGGATAAAGTCACCATGTAAATGCATTCCTAAAACAAATCAATTTATTTTTTTCCTTCTCCTATTAGGCCACACTTCATGCGAAAATTATGAATGAACTTCATTGAACAACAAGGAGTCATTCAATTTGCAGTATAGAAAAGTTAAATCAACTAGAAATTTAGTTAACAGATTAGTTGTGACACAAGCTTCCTAATCCTATTAGAAAACTCACTATACTCATTCTAATGCAATTTTCTTTTTCCAGTTGATAACATCTTCTCCATTTCTCTCTTCTAGTTCAACCATGGATTCTAACACATAACTAATATCATTTTCTTTTCTTCTATCCAAACCAAACACCAAAAGAAAGAAACTCACTCAGCAAGCAGCAGAATTGCCATAACCACAGAAAGACAAACAAGAAAAACAAACAAATGGAATCATGCCCATTTTAATTCATGAATTGATATTCATTGATAAATCCAAAACTATAAGCACAAGAAAGTAACAAAGAACAAAGCACCATTTTTGTATCTACACAGTATACATACCTACATGACTTTGTATGCATGAAAAGAAGCTGTGAGAGATTCAGCAAGAGACCCAATTCTTGTGAGTGCTAATAAGCGCCGACAAAAGCCCAGCGGAAGCCATGAAAACCGGCTTCGAAAAGGGTCCATTCCCATCCAAAATATCGTCCAAAGCCATAACTGCGTCGGCCAAATCCTGAACAACCGAAAGCCTCTTCATCGTTTTCTTTTCTATCAACTTCCGCAACCTAGATTCTTCTTCCACGCACCCAACCCCTCTCAAGCTCGTGATCTCCACGCTCGACCCCAAACACTTCTCCTCCTCGGAAATAGTGTTTAAATCGGCGAGTTTGAGCGCCACGCTCCCGAAGTACCCGACGAGCTCCGCCCACGCGCTCACTTTCTGGAACGTGCGCGCGTGCTTGGGATCGATGAGGCCGGATTTCGCGAGCCAGACGAACTGCTCGACGAAGTAGTAGAAGCCCTCGCCGCCGTAGGCGAGGAGGGAGAAGAGGAGGTGGCGGTTGGAGTGGGGGTGGGAGGCTCGGAGAGCGTTTAGGTCTTGGACGAATTTGCCGAGTCGGAAGGCCTTGCGGCTGACGCCGACGCTGGATTCGAAGGATTTGAGGCGGTGGTAGAGGGTTGGGTTGTTGGAGGATTGAAGGAGCGAAGAGGCGAGGATGAGTTTGGTGGCGTAACGGGAAATCTTGAGGAGCTTGTCCACGCCGTCGCGCTTCGCGAGGTAGGCTTCGACGTGGTTCAATAGATCTCTGTGGTTTTGTTCCTTCGAGGGTGGTGCCTTGCTAGGGTTAGGGTTTGGCGCCGGTGATGTGGAAGGTTTTGGATTGGAATCCATAACAATCGATTCGGGGAAGGTGGAAGGTGTTGCCACCGATTGGGGAGGGAATAGGTGGCTGTGGAGGTGGCGTTGGCGGTGACGGTGGTTGTGGCGGTGGTGCTGCTGGAACTCCAATTGCCTCCGTTCTGATCATAACCAATAACAAAGAGAAACGTTAAATTGAACCAACAAAAGAAAAAAAAAACGAAAAATCCATTTTTTTAGGAAAAAAAAAATGATCTTATTTAATCAAATTTTTTAATTTTAAAAATACATCTTTATCTAATTAGTGGTAAAAATTATAATTAATATTGAAGTATATATAAATTAAAGATTTTTCTGGAACTGGGAAGTTTAACTCCTCTTCGACCTGGTCGTCCTAATTTTTTTAAGGTAATGTGGTAAATCTAATTATAACTTAATCAAACTCTGGATCATGATTAAGAAAGCCAAATATCAAGCCACTTGTATTAGCAATTTTGATAATATATTGAGAGATTTGATGAAAAAATTATTGACAGGGTGATTAAATTGAACAAAATAAATAAATAAATAAATAATATAAAGATAACTAAACCTAAATGAATATTAGTAAAAAAATTAATATAAAAATGTTAAAATTGTGTTTTTCCTATACCAAGACACCATTTTTATTCTATTCAACGTGAATTTGAACAAACTTTAATTAGATTGTATGGATAGTTTAAAGAAATATATCTTAATGTCTCTCAGTCATAAATTCCCATGTATTGTAAATGATATTGTAAATGTTTTGAAATCAACTTTACTCATGCAAAAGATAAAATACTATGAAGGGCTGAAAGTAGACGCTGAAAATTCAGACATGACCAACCACAGAAGGAATCTCTTCTTCCAAGAATCACTGATCCAACACTTTGACAATATTTCCATTTCGAAAGTAGAGATCACACTAGTACAAATTGATTACCTGTCGAAATATTTATTCAATATGTTAAAAATGTGTGTTAAGAAAATTATTGTTCAGTATAATGTTTAATTGACCCTTTGAATTGACTTACGATATATTTTTTATTAACTATTTTTTATGTTGGCATATACATCTGTATTAGAGTAATTTAAACAGATATAATATCAAATAAAGATATTATATTAGACCAAAATGAAAAGGTTTAATTTATCAGGACTTCGTCAATAATAAGACTAAACAGTAAATAAGTTAAAAAGTGGAGTAATTTCTAAACATAATAACAATTGTAAAGGATTTATATCCCTAAACCTTAAATTAGGTCCCTTACATTCATTTCATCATCAAACAAGTACTAAAAAGAAGAGTCAAGAAGTGAAATGTCTATTTTAAGTTTTCCATTTCATGTGATTTTTGGAAAACCATTTTAATTTCGAGAATTTTCCAAGGTGGATCCTCACTTGTGAAATTGAAACCAGAATCAGAATGAGCAGCATAAATTAATCAAACAAATGCCAAATTAAATACAAAAGACAAAACCCTGGTTACTTCACCAACTGAACATAACAAGTACTCTTAAGAAATACCAGAAAATTTCAGCAACTGGGTTGCCACTGATAAGATCGTGAAGGAACTGGCATACCTTCTAACTAGCACAATTTGATGGAAGTAAAGATAACTCCATTAAAATGTGGCTCGACTTTTGAGAATAACTGTTCAAAATTACGAGAAAGGAGGAGAATGAAACATAGTTAGAAATGTCAAGTGAAAAGGAGTATTAATCATAAAGTGATAGTGGCATACAAATAAACGTCTACCATGATATTAGTGAAGAAGTATCAAGACATATAGACATATAACAACAAATAAAATTTTCGTATGCAATTCGATTGCCAATCTGTCCAAGATCACACTTCCACATATGGAAACAAATAAATATCATAACACGTACGATGCATCGTTGTATCAGAAGAAAAGTTTAAACTAATGCATCATGGTGCCAATAGCTCCTCGCCATATGAAGGTACGGAGGAGAGTCATAGTACGCGGCCTTACCCTTGCAATCAGATGTAAAACTTTAATCAACTAAAAACATAAGAAACAATTCCTCAACAAAAGAGATGAATCAAAGAAGGCACTACAACATTAACAAACTCCTGAAAGTAAACACGTACCAAATTATTATCATGCCAGAATTAACCATAGACAATCAATGAACTGGCACAAGCTGTGTCATCATTAACGAGTATTTAGAGATATTATAACAAGTTGCCTTAGTTCTGTAGGTACCGCGAGGATCTACATCTTCTGTTCTTCATTACAGATATCCCATAACCTCTGTTCTCCAAATGATACTGGCCAAAAAGGATTCATCAGAATTTCCAATTAACGATCAATGATCTCATCAGATTTCACTTGAACATTTTCTGGTCTACCTTCGTCATATGTGCTTTGTTGCAGGAAACTATGGCCATGCAAATATTTTGGCTACTAAAATATATGGACCATCCTCAAGGTTCGGCAAGGAATTATCGTGGGGTAACAAAGAAACAAAAATGAGACCCAAACCATCCTTACCAAACCATGAATTATGTCGAAAATAAAATAAAATTTAAAAACAAGCCATTACTGAAGCTGATAGAAACAAATAAATTACTTCAGAATGCATAAAAAAAATACCAAATTGTCAAACAAGAAGGGCAATATAACAGCAAATCTTATACTTCTTTCCAAAGAATTTCCATCTCCTGCAGAACTCATCACATATTATACACAGCACCAACCAGGGAACAACACCCGAAAGTGTCACATGGCTTCATGAGTAGAGACTAATAACATAATTCCATATTATAGTTCACGCCGCTTTGGGCTCATTAAGTTATCAACGGGGTCAATATGGTAGAAAGACAATAGAGACTACTAGTTCGCTTTGAGCTCACTACAAACCTGTTGGTAAAAATCAAAATCACATACAAACTATTTGATACAAAGAACAAGAACAAAAAGAAGAACAATATAATTTAAATGTACGACATTAACAAATAAGCCGGTCTTGTGAGCTTTTGCAGACGAGAAGCTTGGCAAAACTTGAAACTTCAACTTCAAATCACCAAGGTGAAGCGATTCTGCTAGCAGCCTAACTCCGCACCTTCCCGCTTCCAAGCGTTAGTTCCAAATCATCCAATGCCACTTCATGAATTTTTTCCCCAACCCAAGGCTTAACCTGCACCCCAAACTCTTCTGAACTCGTCCTCATCTCTTGGATTGAGTTATCAGGCACGCCATGTGGAATCAAAGGTTTAACAAGATTGAAGGTTGGAGAAGTTGGCAACGTAGATGCAGAAGGAGCAAATGCTTGGAATTTCATCCACTGGCTAGACTCACAGGTGGAAGTATCGGACTCATCACATTCTGGAATAGTGGGCGGGGTGTAAAGGTGACGGTGCGTGGGGCTGGCAGGAGCAGAAGCTGCAAAGAGAGGGTAATTGAAGGAAGCCATGGATTCTTTGGCAATAGACTCCCATGTAGGAATTGGTTTCGGATTTCTTGACGTAGGTGATGAAAGAGGCGGCGTCACAGGGGCACTGTTCGATATCCTCAGAGGAGGAAGAGACAGGGA
>Ga0099824_1002826_pt1 | contig 25436 bp, 17 predicted proteins | sample SiratrowhiteBW_FD_76837 | JGI IMG/M metagenome (GOLD analysis project Ga0099824, IMG submission 76837) | Root nodule microbial communities of legume samples collected from California, USA - Siratro white BW | ecosystem: Host-associated > Plants > Roots > Nodule | place: USA: California...
AAAATGATACAACCAAATATTTATATCTTCAAGCTGAAGAATCATATCTTATCATGAGTCTCGTATGAGACTGATAACCATGTTGCCAATACAGGAAGAATTAAGCCTCTTTCTGTATGTGTTTATATTGCTTTTTTTTTTTTTTTTTTTTTTTTTTTTTTTTTTTTTTTTTTTTTATATATATGTGTTCTAAGACAAACACCACTAAGTTTCAAATGTTTTACTTTGGGCAGTTCGTTAACTAATGGACCCTTATATAGGACTTTCTAATATCTTTTAATCAAAATATAGAGAGAAAAAACGTGAAATCTAGATTCAGGATAATCAAGTTTTATTTTCAAATTTAAATAAAGATATTTTCTAATCCAGATATTGTGAAACTTATGTCACTTTGTTTATTATTTGACTTCATACTTTGTGTGATTTTTATTGTGTGTTTATGCATATGCTTGCAAGCAAGAACCTGAATGAAATAACCTTTGATGTCCTTAAACAGGGTGGATCCACTAAGTATCATATAAATTCGAGGTGGTTTCAAGTATTCAAAAGTGACCGGGATCGCCGTGATCTTGTAAACTTCTTTGTTCCTTTTAGTCTACTGGTTATAAATTTTATCCAATTAAAGCAGATAATGTACTGTTTATATGTAGTATTCCATGATTCCCTGCACCTTTACCAAAGTCACAATGATCTCCAGTTCATCAAATCTGCTCCAATCCTAAATGTGAAAGAAGGAATGCTCATTTATAATTTCATTGATGTCTTTAAAGGTAACCTGTGGATGTGCAGCTGGAGTTGCTGCTGCATTTAGAGCTCCAGTTGGTGGTGTGTTGTTTGCTTTGGAAGAGGTTACATCTTGGTATGGATTTTGAATTCTTGATCAAAGATTCCATTTAATTGAGGCATTTGCAGTAAAGACAACAGTGTCTGTTCTTATATTTGTTTATTGCTTTTATACCTATAATTTGTTCACGTGCCGTTGAAGGTGGAGGAGTCAACTCATGTGGCGTGTCTTCTTCACTTCTGCTGTTGTGGCTGTTGTGGTTCGAGCTGCAATGGGGTGGTGTAAGAGTGGAAAATGTGGACATTTTGGGTCCGGTGGATTTATAATATGGGATATATCAGAGTTAAGATCTGAGCTATCACCCTTTTCACTGTCAGTTGAATAGTCAGATATTTGTTTTCTTCGTTACTCTTCTTGACTGATTTTGTTTTTAGTGGCCAGGAGGATTATTCCTTTGCAGAGTTATTCCCAATGGCTATTATTGGGGTTATTGGAGGTCTACTAGGTATGAATTTTTGCCTTTATTTTGGGCTTCATCTGTACCATGAGTTTTACTTGGCTAGTTTGTTTTTGTTAATGTAGTATCAATAATTTGTAGGAGCTTTATTCAACCAGCTTACACTTTATATTACCACTTGGCGACGAAATCATCTTCACAAGAAAGGGAACAGGGTCAAGGTATGCTATTAATTTTGATCTGATTGTTACCTTCTATGCTTCTATAAAATATGGAAAAATCAAGAGGGTGGTCAATATTCAATAATATTTTTTGTTTCTCTTTGGTACATTTTCTTTTCTCATCTATTTTCTTTTCACTCATTCCCCCTTTCCTTTAAATTGTAGATTATTGAAGCATGCGTTATATCCATTTTAACATCAGCCATTTCATTTGGCTTGCCACTTCTAAGAAAGTGTAGTACTTGCCCTGATTCTGATCCTTCATCTGGTATTGAATGTCCTCGACCTCCTGGAATGTATGGGAATTATGTAAATGTAAGAGCGTTGTTTTATACTGTTTCTTGGATGTGCTATATCTTCATATTTATTTTGTTTTTACTGAATTTCAATTATCTATATCCTAATCTTCAAATCTATTTTCACTTTATTTCTCATCTTTTGCATTCATTCTATTTCTCACCCAGTGTTTCCTTCTTACTAAACAGACCCTTCATGTTTTCAGTGCTACCTAATGACAATTGAGAGTGGGAGGGAATGAGGGATTAAAACACCGCTGAAGCACTTTGCTTTTGTTTCTTATTGTGATAAAAAATGTCTCATGTAGTCTTTTTCTTTTTTATAAAAGAACATATTTATGAGATAAAAGGAAAGTACAGTCCTTTGACGAAAAGCTAAAGAGAACAGTTAACATGAAGAGGCTTCACCCAAGTAAAAATAAAAGCCTCAAAACCCTCTATCAGCTGGTCACTGGAGATTCCTTTAAAAAAGGGGCCATGAAACTATGAAAGTGATGCAGTCAAACAGAGGGCATATAACTTGTTTCCAAAGTCTTTACCTCTCTTCCCTTCTGTTGCAAGAGCAGACATTCTTTTGAATTTAACTCCTTTCTACTGACATTTGAGATGCTTGTTTTAATTACTTTTGTAGATTAATTCTGTTGTTATTCAATGTGTTTTGCAGTTTTTTTGTAGCAAAGACAACGAATACAATGATCTTGCAACTATTTTCTTCAATACACAGGTTTTGAATGAACTTGATTTTTTAGTTTTTTTTCTTTTCTTTTTACATTACATTAATTTACTACTCTTGTTTCAGGATGATGCCATAAGGAATTTGTTCAGTGCAAAAACGATAAATGAGTACAGTTCCCAAAGTTTATTAACCTTTTTGGTATTGCATTCTTGCCTACATATTTGGATTTTGCATACACCAGACATTAGTTCTGTGATATTTTCAATGTTATAATGATAGCAAACTATGGACTTTGGTATATTCTAGTATCTGTACGGTAGCCATGTATGTAGGTTCTAGTAAGAATACAGCGAGTAGAAGTTGCTAGGAACCAATAACAGAAAGTAATTAGAATATTTAGTATGGGAGTATGGTTGCTCGGAAAGGGTTTGAAAAAATGTGCTTTCCTCTGATTCCGATGCACCAAAATTGGGTGGTTTTTCCCTCTCATGGAGGTCCTGGTCATCATAGTTACAACAGGAATTCCAGTTGATTTATCTTCATATTACCATATCGGAGAAAGTTGTCAGTTGGAACTTTTGATGCTTTACATGTTTATATTGTAATTATTATCTCTATTATCTTGCAGGTTATGTTTTATGCTTTAGCAGTGGTCACGTTTGGTACTGCTGTGCCAGCTGGTCAATTTGTTCCTGGTATAATGATAGGATCAACATATGGGCGTCTTGTTGGCATGTTTGTTGTAAAATATTACAGAAAGCTCAACATTGAAGAGGGAACGTGAGTTTACTCATTGCTTTTGTTTGAAATCATGATTTCATGTATGGAGCCGTAATAGAATGATTCCATGTAGTTGTATTTTAATAGAAATTTACAATTGATATTTTTCTTATCTTCAGGTATGCTTTGCTGGGAGCTGCATCATTTCTTGGAGGCTCAATGCGGATGACAGTGTCTCTATGTGTCATTATGGTTGAAATCTCAAATAACTTAAAATTTTTACCTCTTATCATGCTTGTCCTTCTCATATCGAAGGTATGCTGATCAAAACTCCCTGCTACAGAGAAAAATCTTTTGACAATGCACTAAGCTTCTCTGTTACAGGCTGTTGGTGATGCTTTTAACGAAGGTATCTATGAGGAGCAGGCTCAATTGAGGGGCATTCCGTTACTTGAATCAAGGCCTAAATATGAGATGCGGAATATGACAGCAAAGGAAGCCTGTGGGAGTGGAAGGGTAAATATAATTTTAAAATTATTTAAGAAAGTGCATATTCATCGAGTGTGATAAGTGTTGTTGCTGTATTAATTAAGAAATTGGATATAGACAAACAGTTGTCTAATTAAATTGTGTTTTGGTGGAAGTTTTTCTAGTAGTGTGAGGGGAGGGATGAATGAAAAGTGCTCCTCAATTCTTGTTGGCAGTTGTCCAATTTATGTTATTTTTTCCTTTCAGTGTTTCCAGTGGTGAAATAGTCTGGAACGTAGAACACATGCTAGGGTCACCCAAGTTTAAAGCCTAATTGAACCACAGGCTGTTCCCGATGCTTTCTAAACAGAGGTTGTGTTGTGTAAAGGCATATTGAAATATTTTATTTTTTCTCGTTTAGCACATGAAAAAGGGAGATGGATAGGGAGAGGAGGGAATTCAAAAATAAAAGCCTTATTGAATATATAGGCATTAAATTATGACGGTGGATACAACCCGAAATCAATGGGTGACTTATTGAGGCCACAATGGGTGACTTATTAAGGTGCTGCTGTTGCCTTTATTGGTTAACATTTATGAAAAATGAGGCTGTCACTGGTAAACTATGTTTCACATGCTTTTTACTGTAGCTATTCCTTTGGCAGCTGATTGTATGTTTAAATCTGTCTATTGAAGGTGGTCTCTTTCCCCCGTGTTGTTAAGATTTCAGATGTGGTCTCCATTCTGCGGAGCAACAAACACAATGGTTTTCCAGTATGTATAACTTTTGTAATAATCTAGACTTGAGCATTATTCCTTACATTTTCTAAGATGTATTGCACAATTTACTATGCAAGGTGATTGATCACACAAGAAGTGGAGAACCACTTGTTATTGGGTTAGTGCTTCGTAGGTGAGAAATGAGCATAATAAACTTTATATATTCTGATATCCTTTTTGGTTGCAACTTGAGGTTAAAGCTTGCGTCACTTGAAACTCAAGCTTCTATATGCTTTTATTCTATGCAGTCATTTATTGGTAATTCTGCAGTCAAAGGTTGATTTCCAGCACAGCCCTTTACCCTCGGATTCTCGAGGTGGGGGCAGATCAATTAGGTATGGTTTCTTGTGATTTGTCAGTTAGGCGTTTTAAATCTGTATGCTGCACTGTTTCTGACTCCTTAACTTCCAGGCATGATTCTGGTGAATTTGCAAAGCCTGTCTCTAGTAAAGGAATATGTATTGATGATATAAATCTAAGTTCAGATGACTTAGAAATGTACGTTGATCTTGCTCCATTTTTGAATCCCTCGCCGTATATTGTACCGGAAGATATGTCTTTGACAAAGGTGTGCCATTCAAAGTCTATTAAATAATCTTTTTTCATTTCTATTATCCATTTTGTTTGTGAGATGACCATGATGTCTGGCTGATGACAACAGGTATACAATCTTTTCCGTCAACTTGGTCTAAGGCATTTATTTGTTGTTCCTCGACCATCTCGTGTGCTTGGTTTGATAACGAGAAAAGATTTGTTGATTGAGGTAATCTTAGTAACTCTTCAAGTTTTTGGTGTATTGGAGTTGAGCCTGCATAAATTTATCTTTCAACTTATTGTACTCTGTAATTGGACAGGACAAAGAAAATGTGAATACGTTAGAGCTTCAGTCAACTAGTGTAAGGTCTCTGATACTCTACCTCCTATTCAGTTTATTCAAATTCTAAATTTGATATTTTATGTCAATCATATTTGTTTATATTCTAAAAAGTGTTCTTGGTTTTTCTTATTGTGGATTGCCACGATGCCTATGAAACTGAGTTCTTTTTTGGTGGATCTTCCCAAATTTTATTCTGATATTTAGTGGTTGCAATATTGCTATTTATATTGTCAAGGTTTGCAGGCATGTCTACTATGCTGTTTATTGTTTTGAGTAATCGAATAGCACAAAATAGGACTGTTATCTCGTACTCAATTATCTTTATGAAAGATGTCGTTGACCATCGGTGCACAATATGCAGAAAGTGAACGCGGTTATGGACACATCCTTGTCAGATTATCTCTTCAAAAGAAATATGATTTTTTTTTTTGATAACCTCTAATCAAGCTATGCATTTTAGTAGAGTTCAAAATTATATTCTGCTGGGTTTTTGGATTTAGTTTAATGGAAGAGTATACAAGTAATCACCTGTCCAATCAAAGAGGAATTTTGTGTTATTGGATATTTAGTTTGATGCTTTGTGTAAAGCCTTTTTCACTTCCGGTGAGATTGTGAGCTATAAATGGTTTGTCCGATTTTAGATCCATTAAGAGGATGAATGAAACGTGAAACCTCTGTATCTTCATATTTCGTGGTCTTTTTTCTGCAATAAATCTGTGCAATTGTGTTGTCTTAGCAAGATTAATTATGAATCTACCAGGATTCATGTGGTTACTCCAATAAATTGATTTAAGCATGTTGTCTTCGTGATTTTCTCACCACAGAATAGGGCATCAGTATAGAAGATTGACGACAAGGAATACAGATGTGGAGCGCCCTTTGCTAAACGGACTGCTCCAGAATCAGATACCTGACTAACACTGCCTGTAACTTGCTCCACGTCCTTTCCGCTTTCAATTTTCCTTGAAGATCATTCTTTATTATTTATATTATTTATTGTATTCATGTTCAAATAGGCTAGAGAAACCAATATTTAGGAATGGGGTTGTGGACACCATGCCCTAGAATTTTGTATATTAGACACTAGGGAAAACTGAAGGAAGATTTCACCATAATGATAGTTGACTTTAGTGTGATCTTTCAAGATCCAAGTTTCCTTTCCATGCCTTGTGGTTGAGGTTATTGCTTTCTTCATTTTGCATTTGTTATAATGAATGCCTAATTTAAGAGTAATTTAAAAGTCATCTACCCCATCTTATGTAACCAATTTAATTTCTTTTCAAGTGGTGAAAACACGGATATTCTTGTGTACGTGTTTTCTCGTCACATCTTTTACAGTAATAAAAAATAGTTCGTTATCACAATAGAAAAAAAGGGTTACAATAATGTTAAGGATAAAGTCATTAAAAAATACGTATATAAAAAATAGTTATGTAAGTGTAATTTTTTATTAAGTGTTATGAATTAAATGTTAGAAACTTAAAATCAATTTAAAAAATTATCTCAGTTATTCAAATGACATTTAATTTTAAGTTATTTTTTATTTTTATGTTAAAATTTATAGGTGAAATAATTAATATTATAAAAGTATTCAAAAAAACAAAACAAAAAGATAAACATTTTGTTGGAAAGTATATTACCGTATGAGTTACTACGAATTGATATTTTATCATATTTTATGATCTATAATTCAATTACTTATAAAATGCTACCTTTATATGGATTTCAACCTTTTTAAGTTAGCCTTTTGCTTTTTCCATCTCCACCTTTCTTTCCTTTTAAAAAATAATATGTATATTAAAACTAGTACAGGAGTACATGCAGGTTTGGTTGAACCAGTCATATGTTTTGATGGGTTTTTAAGTTTAGTTTCCTAAAAAAGAATGGTAGTAGGCAATATAAATATAATTATTGTCTATTTTATTTTATGAGACAACTTAAATCTAGCGAAAGTGTACGTGACAAAAAGTAATTTGTTATTTAATAAATTATAGACATGTTTTCTTTTTCACGTCAAAAAATATTTGAACAGATAAATACATTATCATTTAATATTTATATTTTCCCCCTTCTCTTAGCGCATCATCATCATCAATATCATTATTATTATTATTATTATTATTATTTTATTTAGGAGCTATAGCAAATATTATCATTTAAATAAATTTTATTAATTAGTATTAAAAAATAATACGATATTACACTAAATAATGCAGAAACATTTAGTATATATTATTGCTCTTGTACTATATATATTATTGAGTGATGATTTTTAAATATTTTATTATTTTAATAACTTACCATTGTATAAGTTTTTTTTTTTTTCTAGCATATCAATTAATTATTTTCATTCAATATTTAGGTGTACACTTATTATGTATTAAATCCACTTTACAGTTTAAAGAAAAGTTCCTAACAACATAACTAAAATTTCGAATTTTTATTTATCAAGCTAGTGTCTAAACTCAACCAATCCAAAAGTCAGATGTGAAAATAAAATCTTGTCATTCAAAACCGTTTACAAGGATCCTGACAACGAAAATGTACTGAAATATTTAGACATGTCCCACCATTAAAAAAAAAAAAAAAAATACAAAAATCAAAATGAAAAAAAAAATCTTGTCATTCAAAACCATTTAAAAGGATCCTGACAAAAAAAAAAAAAAAAAAAATTTAAACATGTCCCACCATTAAAAAAAAAAAAAAAAATCCAAATATCCAATAAACCATATTCTTAACAACCAAATAACAAGTATAAATCTCAATCATGAATGGGTAGAAAGAGCAAGAAATGCAAGAAGAGCCATAGCCAAAGTTAAAAAACCCTTGACAACAATGAATGGGGATGCATGGTTAGGAGATGGTGCTGGTACAGTAGCAGGTGGAACAGGAGATGCCATTGCTGATGTTGGTGTTGGTGCTGCTGCTGCAGATACCTTCACCACGTTGATATCAACCTTCTGCCCTGCTTGGCAGTGACCAGGCACGCCACATACGAAGAAGTGGTGACCATAATTTGTTATCTTTATGCTGTCATTCCCAGTGCTCATGGTTGTCAACGGGACCGATGCATTGCATGACTTGTACATGGCATGTGTCACTCGCATCACGTTGTGGAACTTGGCATTGTACTCAAAAACTGATCACACAAAATTACCAATTTTTTTTATTCTTTCATGCTAATATTTTGATTAGATGGTTTGTTTTGTTTTGATTCTTAAAAGGTTGCATGTAAAATTGAAAATATTTTCCATTTCCCAGAAAATTCCGTACTCATCTATCTCATAATGAACATAAATTAAGAATTGGAGTGAGGTGAGGGGACTTACTGATAGTGTCACCAACTTGGAAGTTCTTAGTAGCAGCCCATTTCCTGTAATCTATATTACCAATGATGGTCCACCCAGATGAGTCACCAACCTTGTGCACAGCTGCATGTGAAACTTGAAAAGCTGCCATCAGCAGCGGCAGCAAGAAAACCACAGTTTTCTCTGTGAATGCCATGGCTACAAGCTCTGCACAGTAATTATCCTTTTCCTTAGGTTTGAGCAATTGAGGCTCTTCTCTTCTCTTCTCTCTGGGATCTTTATATATCCTTTTTTACTACATGGCTTTGGGAGATGGAGAATGGAACTTGAAGCATGGAAAAGTTAATTAGTTGGTTATTTTCTTTTCATTATTATTTCTTTTGATGAAAACCTTCTTTTTAATATGAACAAGGTGGGTCCCCTTAGGTCTTGTTGCAATCAAGTTTGGGAGGTGAAAGCGGATCTAGGGCTGTCTTCCTATTTTTGGCTAAATTTTATTTGATCCCTTTATATTAGATTAACAAATATATAGATCAATATCTTGCATGAGAAGAGATATATGTAAAAAATTAAATTAGTGTAATAGAACTGGTCCAAACTTGTATTGATGCATTTGCATACTTTTAGCTGGGTGGTATCTTATTGGGTTTTTGACCTTTACTTGAAAAAGAGTATCAATCAGTACAATGAACAAAGTGGTGCGCATGCAGAAAAAAAATTGATGATGAAAACCATTCAATTAATTAGGGATCATAAAGGTTGAATCATAGATAATGGCTCGTGATCTGTAACACATGTCAAAGCAAAACGACTTGTGTAAAATTGATATTATAATTTGATCCAAAATATTGATAATTGGAAATATACTCTGTATCCGTATAATTTGCGACATGATAGTCTTGGTTGTGAGTGGTTATCAGTTTAAGGTTGTGAAACTTGAAAGGCAAGAATGTCGGAGAAAACTGTTTGGATCTGTGCTGCTACTGCACTTCATTTGAACCATGATGACCTTTCTGCATTTTAATATGTTTTGTGAAATGATTGGTGAGTGTCATCATGAAATAGCAACCACTCTACATTGTTCCCATTTGGAGATCACATTGCTTTGCGCATGAGAAAAGCAATAACCAATCTCTTTATACAACAACATCCAATACCATGACACCGTAACGACTATCAAATTTAGGTGCCAACCAATTGTGAGCTTGTTTTCCATGTAGCACACAAAAAGAATTATCTCACGCACATACACTCAAAAAATGAAACTCAGTGTGTTTTGTTAAAAAATGAAGGCCATAGTTACTTGTTTTCCAATAAAATCGTTCAATAATTTACGGAAAATACTCCACACTATTATTGGTATAAGTGATCATTTTAAAGCACCATAAAATTTCTAACTTATCATTACTCGTTTTCGTTCTGTTTCTGTGCTTATGCTCCTATTGCTGTTTCTTTAAGATTTTTCAGATTAATTTCCTTAGTTGCGTTTTTCTCCTGAGTATTGTTTTCCAAGCTTCATGTATAAACAATATACAAAGTGTCAAAGTTAAAGCCTCCATCGTGTTCACCAAGGCTGCGACCAGCTTGAATTATATGTCTCAATTTATTTGTTTATTCTACAACCTGGAGGCTGGATCAAATCCACTAGAGACATTGACCACTTTCTCATGAGCAGTATAATCATCATCGATAAACCTCTTCCAGAACCAATGCTGCTTCCACACTCTCTCAGTCATCTCTTCAATGGGGATATTCTTTGTCTCGGGTAGCAAGAAAAGCACGAAGACAGACATGATAAGGACCAAGCCAGAGAAGAACAAGAAGATGCCAAACTTGAAGTGGCACAACATAGAGAGGAAGGCTTGCGCAATGACAAAGGTGAAGAGCAAGTTGAAGCAAACGGTGACACTCTGGCCAGCCGAACGAGTCTCCAACGGAAAAATCTCACTGGGAATTAGCCACCCAAGAGGACCCCAAGACCATCCAAAGGAAGACACGAAAGTGCAGACCAGAACAACCACCAGCACTGCAAAACCTTTCGAAAGGTCATTGGAATCGTCCTTCACCTTTGTTCCCAGTATGATGGCTATCACCACTTGAGACAAAAACATCTGAACACCAGCTTCCAGCAAGAGCATGCGACGTCCCAGTTTGTCCACCGAGTAGATGGAAACAACGGTGCCGAGCACATTAACAGCCCCAGTTATCACAGCAGAATAGAGAGATGCATCGCCCCCGAATCCTAACGTGTTGAACAGCACCGGAGCATAAAACATGATTGAGTTGATGCCTGTGAATTGTTGAAAAAACTGTTTTACTACACACAGATCAAGCATGGTTAAAATCAGATGATTGAGTTATGCATGACATAGTCACGTGGCTGAAATTGTTTACGTAGACCTGGAGGGCAATGGAAATGACAAGATGTGGTCTGTTTCTGCGTTTGAGAAGATTCCTGAAAGGGTGTTTGACCTCTTTAGCCACAAGACTTGCCTCAACCAGCTCCAAAAACTCAGGTTCAATGTTCTCGGTGCCACGAATCTTTCTGAGCACAGCTTTTCCTTCTTCCAAGCGGCCACGTTCGATGAGACTGTTGGGGGTGTCCACCACCAACAAGGCTCCCAGGGTTAGCAGAAGTGCTGGGATACCGGCCAAGCCCAGAGATAGCCTCCAACCCCACCCTCCTTTGATTCTGTTGTTCCAATTCACGACACAATCATAGTCAATGAGAACCACTCCAAACACACAAAAACAGTAAATTTTGAATTTAATTATTATGTCTGCAAACGTTTACAATCATTTAACGCCACAACAGAATCATTCATTTTTCACGAAATTTCCCTTGAATGAATGCCCGTGCTGATGTTTTCTTGACTTTGTATGAGTGATTTCCTTAATATAACACTAGCTTACCATGCATTTATATTATTCATTTTAAATTTTTACATTCTGCTTACTTAGAATATCGTTGCTCTCAGGATTATTTTTTTGACAATGACTTCTACGACCTAGAAAGATATACAAAGATAAAAAATATGTAAAATATGAACTGCAAAAGTGGTGCAAAAAGGTGTGTACGTAAAATTGGGAAGCCGAAAATATTTGGGCCTGGACCATTGGGCATTGCATTTTTCCACCCCATATTTTTAAACTTACACTTTCGTATAAATTAAAATTCCAAATTTCCTTTCTGAAGTTTAATACAAAATATGTATTTCAGATTATACAATAAAAAGTATTTTTTTTTTTATTTTATATTTTGAATTATACATTACAAAAAATATAAATTTATATATTTCAAAACATACATACATTACAGAAATGCATTACAATACTAAAGTATATTATCTTAATGAAAAATACATTCCAAATCCAGAAATACATATTAGAACGTGTAATATTAATGCATTTCAGATATTATATTCTGAAAAATATTTATTTTAAAAAATATTTTCTAAATCTGGAAAGTAAAATCTAAAACGGAATAATTTTTTGGGGGAAATAGTTTTTGCATTTCACCCCTCGAAAAACCCCACGAATCACATGAAAATGCAAAATCTTGGAACAGGATCTCTGCAATTCAAGAAAGAAGTACAATGGATGTAGTTCAACTGTTAAAGACGTCACTGTTTAAAATATGATATTAATTTTAAATATTTTATCAGAAAGAGTGATAGCTTCAACATCTGAAATCTTCCGCAGTCAAAATTGCGCAGTGTCCCAATCCATTTTTATCTTGACGTATGCGCCTTTGACCAATTGTCCCGTTAATTAGCAGATAACCCACTACAAAGAAGCAAGCATGGGCTACAATTTTTATTAGGGTGATTAAACATAAAAGTCATACAAATGATTGTCCTTTTGCTGTTTCCCATTCAACAGTTACGTCCATCAGGTTAACAATTTTGACAGGTATCTCCCATACTATTATCCACTACTTCAATTTGATAACTAGTACTTGTGAGGAAAAATCCAGCACGAATTAAGTCAACACAGGAAAAAAATAAAATCTGGGATTTTGACTATAATAACTTACTCTTATCTAAAACACATAATCTGATTCGGTTAGTTTCCAAATTCCAGTGAACAACTGAATTGAAGAAACGTAAGCAAACTGGGAGCACATAAATACTTACTTGTTGGTGCCATAGTTGACAAGGTTAGCAAATAGAATGCCAATGGTCACATCCAGCTGGAACAGTATATTCAATGCTCCTCGGATTCTTGAAGGTGCGATTTCTGAGAGGAACACCGGCACGGCCTGTTATCAAATTCAAACACGAATGCTTGGTAAGAGTTTATTTTAATTCAAGAATTATTTACTGCTTTGGACTAGAAGTAGTTTCATTCTAATGCTTATGTATACACACATACGCAAAGGAATCAAGAAAAATACGTTCCAACTTGTGACTAAAGAGTAAAGAATGACGGAAAAATGGAATTTGGGATACATAAAGTCCTAAACTGCACAATGCATAAAATGGCCGAGGACTCTTTAATTGATTCACGCATGGAACCTTATTTCAAACTTTGGAAGCTTCAAAAAATTGTGTCAAAACTAACAATCATAAAATATGGTAAAGAAAGTGGTTTTTATCATAAAAAAACAGTTAACTTATGAGCCCATTTGTTTTCTTTAAACGTAAAGTATAGCAAAAGTTAGTTTCGAGAGGTTCTATAAAAAAAGTAGAGCTTTTTTTTTTCTTTACATTGGTAATTCGTTAATTTTTTCAGAGCTATTCGAAAGATTTCTTTCTGATTCCGATTCATAAAAAACAAAAGTATTCTTAAACTTAAAAATAATGTTTTCATACCAATAAACTAAAACAAAACCAGTTCCACGTACATGATTTCAAAGTAACTAGTATTTTATACATACAGCAATCAATCAACAAATGACACATGCATACGCAATATTTAATTTCAATAGCCCATTTGTTTTCTTAAACCCTAAACAACCTATATATGTTTCATTTAGCTCCTGAGTTACTACTACGTAGAAGTGTAACACGTACTTCAATTTCAAACGAAATATAAGTGTTATTAAATGTATAATCAGTGGCATTAATTAGCAATTAAGAATATATGAGTTGGGTTAAAGAAAAGATTAGAAAGCGAACCTGATTAGCAAAGCCAACTCCACAACCAAGAAGGATCCTACCAATAATGAGCATGGCAAGGTCTTGAGCAGCCGCATTAAGAACAACTCCACAGATGAAGAAGAATCCAGCAATGAGCATAGTCAGTCTTCTTCCCAACCTACGAGTCGTGTAGGAAGCGAAGAACGTTGCCGTCAAACCAGCCAGATACAGAGACGACGTGAAAATCTGCAATCCTTGATTGTCGTATTTGCAGTAATTGCTGCCTAAATCTTTCTCTTCCACCGTCTTTTTGTACACCGTCGGAAAAAACTTCTTCAAGAATGGTGCCATAGACGTCACACCACCTGATTATTAATCCAATAAGAGAAAGAAAAAATGGCAATGTGTGATAAAGATATAGGTTGGAAGTTTGAGTTGGTGAAAAACAAGGAAAAAGGCTTAGAAATTGTAAAGGAAGGAACATTTGTGTGTGTGAATGGAGAGAAGAAGGATTACCTGAAACACCGATGTCGTAACCGAACATAAGACCGCCGGTGGCAGCCATGATACAGGAAATAACGACAATGGGAGTGATTTTGGCCTCGAATTCGACGCCGCCGCCGGCGCTGGTGAAACCTCCGACGGCCATGGTTAGCGTGTGCTTGGGAGTAGCGAAGAATGAAGAGTGAATGTAATGTGTGTTGTGTTGTGTTATGGTAATGAAAGAGAGTGTAAGTATGTGAGAGGAAACTCCACGTGGCCTTTTAAGATTTTTTTTTTCTTTGCATTAATTTAATCTTATCTTCTCTCTTGATTGCTAGAAAGTCAAAACCCGTAATATTTATTTCTATCCAAAAACACATTTCTATATTTTAGGATAGAATAAATTTATTTTCACACTACTGTTTCAAAATAACATCTACCGGTTATTTGTAATAAAATATTTTATTTTAATAAAATATTATTATTTTTAATTGTTAAACGAATGTAATTTACTGTTAATCGTGTACACGTATCACTGTTTTTTTACTGTTACATATATATGAAATATGCATGAGAATATGTATGTAGTAAAATTGAGATCTTAAATGTAAGATCTCAATTTTACATAATACTAAAACTACTTTTAACATGTTCATTAAATATTTTTATATCCTTGCATAGTACAAGTTTAATTGTGAAATCAATAAAAAAAAGTTATCCAACACTACAAAATCAATTTTGTAATTCAATTTTGTAATTAACTGATCATTATTATTATTCTTATGATTATTATTATTATCATTATCATATTAATAATAATATTTATCATAATATTAATACTATAAATACTACTAATTAATAATAATAATAATAATAGTTCCATTAATAATAAGATTAATTATAATAATACTAAAATTAATATTAATAATAATAACAAAATTAATAAAAATCATCATAATATTAATAATATTAACACCACTAATATTAATATTCTTAAAAATATTACTATAATAATATTAATAATAATATTAATAACCAACTATATGCTTATATGTAGCTTTCGTCTATTAAAATCTTTTTTTAGGAAATACATACTCCACTTATATTAATTTCCTTCGTTGCGTTTTTCTCCCTTGTTGAGTATTGTTTTCCAAGAACAAGTAGCCTAATGTACAAACAATATACAAAGTGTCAAAGTTAAAGCCTCCATCGTGTTCACCAAGGCGGTGACCAGCTTATCTTATATGTCTCAATTTATTTGTTTATTCTACAACTTTCCATTTCGAAGCTGAAGCTATCGCATGAGAATGGTGGTTGAAGAATTGTGAGGCCAAGTTTGCAGGAATAGAAAATTACAACTGCAAGAATCCCTTTCCGCATAATGTATGTAAGCAGGAAAGGAATGGACATTATCCCTTTCCAGAGGCAAGTAATCAGTATGAGTTATACGGAACACTTTTTCTTTTCAAAAGTAAAACTTGTAAAGGAAGAATAAACTATTTATCTTACATAAATGGCTTGAAAACAGTACGATGATGTTTGATTCAACTGGTTACAACGTTGCAGGTGGAGGAGGAGGAAATAAAAAAGAACTTGCTTAGTAGCTGTAAGAAGCTCAGATTCATTCTCTATATCCTAAAATACTGGTAATATGACAAGACAAAAGATTGGCTGAATGACCGTAATCTACAACCTGGAAGTTGGATCAAATCCATTAGAGACCTTGGCCACTTTCTCATCAGCAGTATAACCATCATCTATAAACCTCTTCCAGAACCAATGCTGCTTCCACACTCTCTCGGTCATCTCTTCAATAGGGATATTCTTTGTCTCGGGTAGCAAGAAAAGCACGAAGACAGACATGATAAGGACCCAGCCAGAGAAGAACAAGAAGATACCAAACTTGAAGTGGCACAACATAGAGAGGAAGGCTTGCGCAATGACAAAGGTGAAGAGCAAGTTGACGCAAACGGTGACACTCTGTCCAGCTGAACGAGTCTCCAATGGAAAAGTTTCACTGGGGATTAGCCACCCAAGAGGACCCCAAGACCATGCAAAGGAAGACACGAAAGTGCAAACCAGGACAACCACCAGTACTGCAAAACCTTTTGAAAGGTCATTGGAATCGTCCTTCACCTTTATTCCCAATATGATGGCTATCACCACTTGAGACAAAAACATCTGCACACCAGCTTCCAGCAAGAGCAGCCGACGTCCTAGTTTGTCCACCGAATAGATGGAAACAACGGTGGAGAGCACATTAACAGCCCCAGTTATCACAGCAGAATAGAGAGATGCATCGCTCCCGAATCCTAACGTGTTGAACAGCACCGGAGCATAAAACATGATTGCGTTGATGCCTGTGAATTGTTGGAATATCTGTTTTACAACAAACAAAATAAACATGGTTAAGATCAGATGAATGAGTTATGTATGCCATACTCACGTGGCTAAAATTGTTTACGTTCACGACCATTAGATTCTGACAGTTAATTACCTGGAGGGCAATGGAAATGACAATCTGTGGCCTGTTCCTGCGTTTGAGAAGATTCCTGAAAGGGTGTTTGACCTCTTTAGCCACACGACTTGCCTCAACCAACTCCAAAAACTCAGGTTCAATGTTGTCAGTGCCACGAATCTTTTTGAGCACAGCTTTTCCTTCTTCCAAGCGGCCACGTTCGATGAGACTGTTAGGGGTGTCCACCACCAACAAGGCTCCCACGGTCAGCAGAAGTGCTGGGATACCGGCCAAGCCCAGAGATAGCCTCCAACCCCACCCTCCTTTGATTCTGTTGTTCCAAATCACGACACAGCCATAGTCAATGAAACCACTCCAAACACACAAAAACAGTAAATTCAAAATTTAATTATTATGTCTGCAAACATTAGCAATCATTTAACGTCACAACATAGTCATCCATTCACCAACATTTATTTCTCACACAATTTTTCTTGAATGAATGCCCGTGATGATGTTTTCTTGACTTTGTATAAGTTGTTTCCTCAGTACTAACTTGCCATGCATTTCTATTGTCCATTTTAAATTTTTACATTCTGCTTAGTTAGATCTAAATCTCGAGATCAATTCCAAAAATGGAATGATTCTTTTGGAAATAGTTTTTTTTATTTCACCTCTCGTAAATCCCATGAATCACATGAAAATGCAAAATCTTAGAACAGGATCCTCTGTTATTCAAGAAAGAAGTACAATAGATAGATGTAGTTCAACTGTTAGAGACGTCATTGTTGAAAACATGATATTAGTTTTTGTTGAAAACATTATATTAGTTTTAAATATTTTATCAGAAAGAGTGACAGATTCAACGTCTGAAATCTTCAGCAGTTTAAAATTGCGCAGTGTCCCAATCCATTTTTCTCTGACGTATGCGCCTTTGACCAAGGACTCAAAACAATTGTCCCATGAGCAAATAACTCACTACAAAGAAGCAAGCATGGGCTACAATTTTTATTAGGGTGATTAAACATAAAAGTCACACAGATGATTGTCCTTTTGTTGTTTCCCATTCAACAGTTACGTCCATCGGGTTAACAATTTTGACCGGTATCACCCACACTATTATCCACTAGTTCAATTTGATAACAAGTACTTGTGAGGAAAATTCGAACAGAAATTAAGTCAACATAGGAAAAAAAGAAAATCTGGTGGACTGCTATTTTGACTATAAGAACTTACTCTTATCTAAAACACATAATCTGATTCAGTTAGTTTCCAAATTCCAATGAACAACTCGATTGAAGAAACGTAAGCAAACTCAGAGCACATAAAATACTTACTTGTTGGTGCCATAGTTGACAAGGTTAGCAAATAGAATGCCAATGGTAACATTGAGCTGGAACAGTATATTCAATGCTCCTCGTATTCTTGAAGGTGCGATCTCAGAGAGGAAAACTGGCACGGCCTGTCATCAAATTGAAACACGAATGCCTGGTAAGAGTTTGTTTTAATTCAAGAATTATTTACTGCTTTGGACCAGAAGTAGCTTCATTTTATTGCTTATGTATACACACACGTACGCAAACGAATCAATAAAACTAAGGTCCAACTTGTGACTAAAGAGTAAAGAATGACGGAAAATGGAATTTGTGACACATAAAGTCCTAAACTGCACAATGAATTATTTTTCAAAAGCAAAAAGGCCGAGGACTTTTTAATTGATTCACGCAAGGAACCTTATTTCAAAATTTGGAAGCTTCAAAGAATTGTGTCAAAGTGACAAAACTAACTATCATAAAATATGGTAAAAAAAAAGTGGTCACTGTCAGAAGTGCCTTAAACGTCCAATGGTGAGAATATTTAAAAGTATAAAAGGTGGTGAAACTGGATTGGAGAAATAGATGGGTGATTAGGAGTGTGAGAGTTATTAACAATTGTCACAAAAGTCTCAGTACAAACTACAGACTTGCCGTCCCGTTGGCACATGACAATCCACAAGTAATTGTGGGACACATATTCATCTGTCTGCACGACAAAGCCATTGGACTTTTATGTATATTAAATTCTTAACCTATCTAAATTCATACGTCGGCCATCTTCTCCCTATAGAATATAGGTATACCCAATACACACTGAATAAGAACTGAATATACTAATTTTCGTCTTTTGACGAAAGGGACAGAAGAATCTTGACTACGTAAGTTTTGAGGCGCAAAACATGACCAGTGATTTCAAATTGGATTAATAATAGATATCTACTTTGTAAGTATGTAAAAATATCTCCGTTTAAACTCTCGAAACAACAAAGCCTTAATTTTAAGATAATATCTTTGTAATTTTATTAAAATGTCATTATCGTAAAACAAAAATTGTATAATGTGATGGTTAACCTAATGTTAAAATATTTTTTAAAATATCATTAAATGAAATAAAAGTAATTAAAATTTGCTTAATTTAAAAGTAAGAAAAGTGTGATTTTTTTATCATAAAAAAGAGCAGTTAACTCATGCATGAGTCCATTTGTTTTCATTAAACGTAAAGTATATGTACCACGGCAAAAATTACTTTTAAGAGATTTTATTTTAAAAAAAAAATTGAGCTTATTTTTTTCATTTACATTCGTAATTGGCTAATCTTTTCAGAGCTACTCAAAAGATTTCTTTCTGCTTCCGATTCATAAAAACCAAAGATTATAAAATTATTTTGACACTGTTCTTTCAAAATAACATCCATTTCATACCTACTTTTTATAATAAAATATTATATTTCAATAAAATAATATTATTTTCAAGTGTGAAATATGTGTAATTTAACAGTGTCAACTTATCACAAAGAAAAATATTCTTAAACTTAAAAATAATGTTTTCACAAAAAAAACTGAAACAAAACCAGTTCCACATACATGATTTCAAAATAACTAGTAATTTATACATATATAAATTATGATACTTTCATAATCGATAAATTTTTACAATCATCTCTTAATTATTATTATATTATATTATATTATCTTCGTTTTTTTTTCCTTTATAAATATACAACTTTATTTTTGTAATAATTATATTAATCCTGTCGTCACACATATAATATATGTGGAAAGATTATTTTCTTATATACCTTCAGCAATCAATAAACAAATGACACATGCATACGAAATATTTAATTTCAATTACAAGCTGAGTTAGTCAACAGGGACTCATCTAACTCCTACTACGTAGAAGTATAATACCTACTTTAATTTCAAAGGAAATATAAGTGTTATTAAATGTATAATCAGATGCGTTAATTAGCAATTAGGAATATATGAGTTGGGTTGAAGAAAATATTAGAAAGCGAACCTGATTAGCAAAGCCAACTCCACAACCAAGAAGGATCCTACCAATAATGAGCATGGCAAGGTCTTGAGCAGCCGTATTAAGAACAACTCCACAGATAAAGAAGAATCCAGCAATGAGCATAGTCAGTCTTCTTCCCAACCTACGAGTCGTGTAGGAAGCGAAAAACGTCGCAGTCAAACCAGCCAGATACAGAGACGACGTGAAAAGCTGCAATCCTTGGTTGTCGTATTTGCAGTAATTGCTGTCCAAATCTTTCTCTTCCACCGTCTTTTTGTAGACAGTCGGAAAAAACTTCTTCAAGAACGGTGCCATAGACGTCACACCACCTGATTAAACCACCACAACAGTATTAATTCCATAAGAGAAAAAAAAAATGGCCATGTAAACCGTTAAATGAAATCTCAAAAATGCCCTTTCGGGTCGTTGACTGATTAGGCGTGGTGGTTCCGCGATTTTTTCCAACTCATGATGAGAAACCCCAATATTACGCCTCACAAGTCATCCAGATCAGAATTAAACCTAAAATATTTAATTATCTACCTAAACTCTTTTTTATGAAATCACGTTTTTCATTACATCCTCATCTCTCAATGCAGTGAGATCCATTTAAAAGACGATATTTCAAATCAGAACTAAACACAAAATATCCAATCCATGATCAAGAGATTTTGTGTTTATAAATTGTAAAGGAAGGAACAGGTGTGTGTTCGTGTACGGAGAGAAGAAGGATCACCTGAAACACCGACGTCGTAACCGAACATAAGACCGCCGGTGGCAGCCATGATACAGGAAATAATGACGATGGGAGTGATTTTGGCCTCGAATTCTCCGCCAGCGCCGCCGCTGGTGAAACCTCCGCCAGCCATGGTTATTGTGTGCTTCGGAGTAGCGAAGCAGTGATGAGGAAGAAAGTGTGAATGTAATGTGTATTGTGTTGTGATCTGATATGGTAATGAAAGATAGTGTAAGATGGCAGGGTGTATTTATAGGCGTTGAGAAGCTTGGTGAGCCCAAAGTTTTTGTATCTTTATCATATGAGATGGGCCCACATGGCCTTTTAACATTTTTTTTACTTTAATTTAATCTTATCTTCTCTCTTGACGGCTACCAAGTCAAAACCCGTATTATTTATATCTATACAAAAACATTATTATGCATGAGCATATGTAGTAAAAATCAGATATTAAATATAAGATCTCATCTTCACATAATATTATACTAAAACTATAAAAACCACTTTTAGGATGCTCATAAAATATATTTTTTTCTATCCTTGCATACAAATTTAATGTGAAATCAATAAAAAGATATCTAAATATTTAAAGACAGCTCCACAATAAGAAAAAAAAAAAAGAGATATTAAAATATCTTTAAAAGTAATACAAAATTTTTAAAAAAATTAATAGAAATGCTTTAGATAAATAAGAACTTTGCATATTAATATCTCTTACAAACACTACTTAATTATGTTGATTTATACAGCGAGAATATGTTTATTTGGTTTAAAAATATTTTTCTTTAACATTAGATACAGTATCATTGAAAATATTGACTATCAAAAACCTTAATCACATATAGTTTAAATGTTTTATTTTCAACCTAATCTATTTTATATCTAAAATTACATTATAAGTATTCCAACATAGTGATATGAATACATTATCTATTGGAGGATATATTTGTTAAAATAGGTATAAATAAACAAATGGTTTTAATTTTGTGTCCCGACAAACACGAGATGAATATGGTACGTTGTTACAGTAACACGTTTGAAGATGTTGCGAAATATTTTGTTAATCAATCATTCCCTTCAATCTATGTGGAAGGAATCTACGGTGTCTCTGTCTCACAACCTAATTTTATGAGAAAAAAAAAAGTAGAAAAAAAATAATCCGTGGAAATTATGTTCACACTTATTTGACTATAATAACCTTCTCCTCCCATTTAATTTTAGACCATATATAATAATATGTAAATAGAGTTTGATACAAACTAGATTTGGTAACTGTACATCCTACGGTTTAATAATTTTAAATTTTATAGCATTTTTAATATCATGGATTTTATGCTATATTATATTATTACCGAGGTAATTTTTTTCTTAAGATTATAGTATTTTTTTGTATTTTACATTTTGCTAATTTTGATTAGCTTTATTTCATTTACTTTATATACAAAGATTATAATGTTGTTTTCACTTAAGAAATGATGCTGTAATTTCCTTCAAACACGTCTTATTACTTTATTAAAATATTTAGTATGTTACGGTACTGAGTTTTCATAAAACAAAAAATTGAAATAAAAAAAATACAAAGTCCGGTATAAAAAGCTATTTTAAAAATCGACACCACTCAGTTTGTAAATGTTTTACTATCATTAAATAAGTGAGTAAAGTAGTCTTTAAATTAGTATCTAAAAATTAAAATTAAAATCTTAACTATTTTAAATTTAGATTCTAATTTAATATTTTATTAACTAAATCTTTAATCTTAGAAATTATTAATTTCATATCTATTAACTAAGAATTTATAACCAAATCTTTAATCTTAGAAATTATTAATTTCACATCTATTAACCAACAGTTTTCGTGTCAGTAGATATGTAAAGTTAAGTTAAAGTTATAATTAGTATATGATTGAGATTAGATTTTATGCTATTTATTTTTGGATTATAAGATAAATTTGAAGAAAAAAAAAACAGAAAAGATTTAATGTGAAAGTATATATATTTAAATTTATTTTTGGATTATAAGATGGATTTGAAGGAATAGAAAAGAGAAAATTTGATGTGAAAGTATATATATTTAGATTGAGAGAGATAACAATGAAAAGAAAATTTATGAAAGTTTAGAAAAGATGTGATTAAATTATTATTATTAATATTATTATTAAATTTATTATTTTTAATTTTATTATTATTACTTTATTATTATTTTATTATTTTTATTATTATAATTATCGTTTATGAGTTTACTATTTTTTTAGTTTTAATGTTAATATTATTAGTATTTTATTTTTATAATTATTTTACTTTTATTATTATTTTATAAATTTATTATTAATATTTTTATTGTTATTAATATTTTATTATTAATTTATAATTATATCAAATCTATTATTATTATGTTATATTATATAATTAATTATATTTATTTTATTATAATATAAATATAGATATAAATATTAATAAATTCATAATAGGAATTAATTAGATAAAAAATATAATATATATTTAATATAATAAAATATTTATTATAATAAATATTTTATTATATTTACTCAAATTTCCTCACCAATCTTTCTATTTATGTGAGGAAGAAATTCTCACTTTTTTTATCGTTTTCTTATTTATATTACCTTTTTATTCCTCGATAGGTATACTTTCTCAGGATTTCTCCGCGTACATGCTTAGAGTGAGGCATGACCAAGAGAAGAAACTACTTTTCTACCGCTCCAGAGTTTCCTTGATTTTTATTTTCAGATTAATTTTTGAAGATATATTTAAATATTAAAACGTATATGTGTATATTAGATAACTATCTTATCTAAATATTAACAATATTAGTAACTTTTTATATATTTCATTATATAAAATTATTATTATTATTATTTTTTTTTTTCATTATTTGATTAAAATTTTAAGTGACATGTGAAATTGGTGATTGGGTTTGCAATTTTAGATCTTAAAAATGTTGAATATTTTTTATTTAAACGTATTTTATATTGTATGTTATTTTTTAGAACTTTTTTAGAAACACAATTTTTTCAGTTTTGGCTTTTTACATTTATTGAATTTTGGTGGGCCTAAGTGAATGAAAAGTGGAGTTACCATGAACTTGGTAGCTGGACTTAGGCATAGCATCAAATAGGAAAATAAAGGGTTCTGATTTTGCGTTATTGTGTTGAATTGTGTGTGAACAAAAAGAAGAAAAATACAAAACAACTATTTTCCCACACGTGCATGCTTATGAATGAAGTTGGAAAATTGACCTACTATTCTATTCAGTCAATGGTCCAACTTCCCCCACTGCTTCACAATTTTATCCTTTCTGCATGCAGAGGATCAATCTCTGGTTTACTTTTTACAGGTCAAAACAAGAGATTGTCATAATTTTGTCCACACAAACTTATATTCAAATAAGAAACTTAAAATTAGTTTTGTTTCTGTTTCTGCTTTTAGTTCTAATTGTAAATTTTTAACCATTGTTTAAATAATCATGTTCCTATCTTTAAATTCTTGAAGAAAATTTATTAAAACAACTTCCCCGCCTTTATCTTTTATCTTAATCAATCTTAAATCGAGTTTCAAAATTTAATTTGATAATTTCACTTTGTTATGGGACAAGGGAATCTAATCCAATTAACAAAGCAGTAAGGAAATTGGTATTGATATTTGTATTTGTCTTTTTATGAATAAAGAATTGATAGAAGTCTAATTCAGCGTACCCTAACCCGCAACCTCGGTGACTATGTTTGTCCGAAACCTCGGTCCACTTGTCTCTCTATTACATCACCATAACAAAATGGATCAATTTATAATCTAATTCATTATTTGCGTACCATGTAATTACAATAAGTACCCTTTTTTTAGTAATTATAACTGATATCTAACTGACTCGTTACCAAATTCCAATGTTTTGCCAGAAAAATACGACAACTTAGGAGCATGTAGTATTTTCCTATACGAAAAAAAAAACGTGAATGACCTGATCAAATTGTAAAATTAATGTAGTATGGCCAAAGTTTTTTTATTTAAAAATGCAAAAATTAAATGTTTGATTAAGATTTTTTTTACGAAAAATTAGTCATGATATGTCTTCATAATAAATGAAATTTGTGTGTATAAAAGTCTCAGTCACGCGCTATTAAAGTTGGTGGCCATGTTTGAAGAGGAAAAAGTTGTGAATGAAATAAAAAGGAATGGTAATTGGTTAATGATGGTGTTTACAGAAGCAAATGAGTGGGTGAAGATGATAATGGATGATGCAAGGGTGTGACGTGGCAGATTATGTGATGAAAGAGAGAGAATTGTAATTGGTTTCACATGTGGTGCCATATTTGTCACCTAAAAGCTGAAACGTGTGACTTTGTCTGGCCCGATCTTCTAGAAACACTTATATTCTCAATTTTATTTTACTTTTTTTGGATAAAAATAATTTTTCTCTTCAAATATAACATTAGAATAATTTAGAGAAACATTGTATTAATTATATTTTCAATTTTATATCTATTTAATCCATCAATATTTTCATTTTTTAATAAAAAAGTACTTACACCATGACATCTTAATAAATTATTTTTCTTCTTTAGAAACGTTATACACTCGTATAATTTTTATTTTTTATTTTAGAGTAATTGTTATGCTTAATGTAAAAATGAGTTTTATTTTATTTTTAAAAAAATACATGATTGTATGTTTTGTTTAACTTTTTAAAATATATGTGATCGTGAATTTCATTCAATTGAACAATAGTGCAGAAAAAAATTCATATC
>Ga0099824_1002830_pt1 | contig 25400 bp, 7 predicted proteins | sample SiratrowhiteBW_FD_76837 | JGI IMG/M metagenome (GOLD analysis project Ga0099824, IMG submission 76837) | Root nodule microbial communities of legume samples collected from California, USA - Siratro white BW | ecosystem: Host-associated > Plants > Roots > Nodule | place: USA: California...
AAAAAAAAAAAAAAAAAAAAAAAAAAAAAAAAAAAAAAAAAAAAAAAAAAAAAAAAAAAAAAAAAAAAAAAAAAAAAAAAAAACATTCTCTTTAGCAGTGGCAGCCCTCGCAGCCCTGAGAATTAGGCATAAAGTATAGTACAAAGAATCAAATTGGACTCCAATGCAGCAGGTCTATGCTAACTCCCCATATATACCCATGAGATTCACGCCTTCATCAAAGTTCTTAGGCTTTTCAAATCACTTCCACAAGGTTATCGCACCCTCTTCTTCTCTAACCTCAAAGTTCCCATCTTTCATTTCCGCCACCATGTCCACTGTTTCCACTCAGAACGACACCGTCACCCACAAAACGCATCAACCTTTGCAAGTGCGTGCTTTTCCCCCTTTCAGACCCCTTTATAATGCATGAATATTTTAATGTTATTTGTTAAATTAGATGTCTGAATGTGAATGGTATTATCTTTTTGTCTCGGCTTTTAATTCTGCTGGCTACCTGCTTCTTAGAATTTACATCATGCTGCGGTGTTCTTTCACATATGGGATGGGACATTCACACATTATAAATCACCCTTGTTCTTCAGTTTCCTTTGATTTATAGGGTTGCTATGTTACCCAGACAAATTTAAGGGTTTTGGTATAGTTGTCTTTTTGGGGCAATAGATTAATGGGTTTGGGCGAACCAAGGAAGAGATGAGGGAGGGGAAGTTTCTCATTAACATTATCAAAATATTTAAAGAGTACCGTAGAATATATCTACTTTATATTCATATCCCTTTTGAATTACTTAGTTGTTTGGTGAAGGTTGTCTTTGCTACAATTCAGTTTATTTGTCGATCTTTATGGGTATGTTTGGATAACTTTTTTTATATACACTTGAAGAAGAAAAAAATAAGAAGGAAAAATAAAACAATTTTTATCAAAAGCTAAAATTAACTACTTGTGTTAAAATTTGTTTAAATTATTTGCCTTAATTTCATTTCCTATCAGAGTTTATGAAAAGCATTGTCTGATCGTATTATGTGAATAAAACTTAAACCTTGTAGTCAAAGGGAACTAAGATTATATCTTGCCTGGTAAAAAAGAGGGTTTGGGGAAGAGAGTTTGGTTGTATTTTGTACCTGGCATCTACTGACCAAAATAATGCCAAAAAGAAAACATGATATGTATGAGAATTTCATAGCTCATAGTTGAGTTGAGCTGCATTTTTAGTTTAATTCCTGTTGATTTTGTCAGATTGCAAAGCGCTTAGAGAAATTTCAGACGACAATCTTCACTCAAATGAGCTTGCTTGCCATCAAACATGGAGCCATAAACCTTGGTCAAGGCTTTCCCAACTTTGATGGTCCAGAATTTGTAAAGGAAGCAGCCGTTCAAGCAATCAGGGATGGGAAAAATCAGTATGCCCGGGGTTATGGAGTTCCAGACCTTAACCTTGCCATTGCTGAGAGATTTAAGAAAGATACTGGATTAGTGGTAGACCCCGAAAAGGAAGTTACTGTTACATCTGGATGCACGGAAGCAATTGCTGCTACTATACTAGGATTAATAAATCCCGGTGATGAGGTTATTCTGTTTGCTCCTTTTTATGATTCTTATGAGGCCACTTTGTCTATGGCCGGTGCAAAAGTCAAAAGCATTACTTTGCGCCCTCCAGATTTTGCTGTCCCTATTGAAGAGCTGAAATCCACCATCTCAAAGAATACCCGTGCCATCCTTTTAAATACACCTCACAACCCTACTGGAAAGATGTTCACTCGCGAGGAGCTTGATTGCATTGCATCTCTTTGCATTGAGAATGATGTTCTGGTTTTCGCTGATGAGGTTTATGATAAGTTGGCTTTTGATATGGAGCACATTTCGATAGCTTCTTTGCCTGGGATGTTTGACAGGACAGTCACTATGAATTCCTTGGGGAAGACATTCTCCTTAACCGGATGGAAAATTGGTTGGGCAATAGCACCCCCACATTTAACATGGGGAGTGCGTCAGGCACATGCATACCTCACTTTTGCAACCTCCCATCCTTTTCAGTCTGCTGCTGCGGTAGCTCTGAGAGCACCAGACTCTTACTATGAAGATCTGAAGAGTGATTATATGGCAAAGAGAGCTATTTTGGTTGAGGGATTGAAGGCTGTGGGCTTCAAGGTATTCCCGTCCAGTGGAACCTACTTTGTGGTTGTAGATTGCACCCCTTTTGGACTGGAAAATGATATTGCATTTTGTGAATATCTAGTTAAGGAGGTGGGAGTAGTGGCAATTCCTACTAGTGTATTTTACTTGAATCCAGAAGAGGGAAAGAATCTTGTCAGATTTACGTTTTGCAAGGATGAGGGAACTATTAGGTCTGCTGTTGAGAGGATGAAAGAGAAGCTTAGAAAATGATTCCAACGCATTATCAAGTTGTGGTATGTGTCGGATCCCAAATGTAGGATTGTAATAACTTCTGGTTTGTTGAACTGGATGCCCTGCAGTCTTTAGTCACTACCTACTTATCCACCAGTTTTCTTTTTTCTTCTGAAGGGTACACAATATAACTAGAAACCATGCCTACCTACTAGCTAGAAAGCAATGACATTCGGATTTGTTTAACTTATGTATTTATGGGATGTATTTTCATGAACCTTGATTTACTGAATCTTATCGCCTGATTCTTAAGCCTCTTATTCCTTTAGTTTGGTTGCAACGAATCAATAACCAAGCAAACATGACTCCTTAATTATTTCCTTGAATATTTGGAGTGTTATAATCTCTAGGAGGGGGTATACGTCTTATGCACCGCTATCATATGACAGGAATTGTTGTGCAACTTTTTGTCTTTATTTCCTAATTCTCGCCTATGATTCTGTGTTTACAGGCAGGCGTTAAGCCTCTAAATTTCAAACTAAACCAATTTAACTTTGAGTTGGATCTAATGTCTAGTATACCTAATAAATCTAGGAATCTCAGCCAGTGAATACTCAAGCAAACCTATATTTTCTGAAGAGCAATTGTGCTTATTAGTAAGTGGAGAATCGTTAAGGGAGAATGATGTATATAAGAAGCAAAGGTGAATAAGAGTTTTGTTTACATGAATATTATTGAGAAGGATATATTATATAAACACAGTTGAGCCAACAATATCTACCAACTAGTAATCATAATCCATCAATTGTACTCCTTCTATAAACTAACGTATATGGAGAGACAATGAAAAGATCCCAACTCTGGATTTGACTCATCAATCATCACTCATAAACACTTGGCTCCATCCAAGCGTGGGCTGTCTTTGGATGATACTTGGTTCTCTAATTTGAGCTTATGGGAAGTAATAATTGTGTGTGCTCCTCAGCATAAATAGACTACTTTGTATCAGTTTGAAAAATTAGAAATTAAGTTGTAAAACATAGTTTGAAACTCATCCAAAGCCAGATACAAAGGGAAGTATTAAAATATTAGTGGTAGAGTGAGCAATGCTACGTGTAAACAGTATGTAACTGGTATGAATCAAGTGTGAATTATTTGTACTCTGTAACAGAAGACAGGATAAGCATGTTTGATAGTTACAACTTACAAGCTTGTATCGCAGTATTATTGCACCCTTTTACAGCCACATGTTTTTCGTTTTTTTTTATCCCTTCCTCGTGGCATTCATTACATTACAAAAATTGTATTGAATTTTCCATTTTCTCCTTCCCATTCTATTCCTTCATAAAATAATTGAATTTTCATGTTACTTCACCAATTATTAATTATTCTCACGTGTTGAGTGCTTATTTATTTCATATTTATTATTTATTAATTTTACAATCATTAAAAATGTTATTGTATATTTTATAATCTAAGAATATCTTTAATGAAAATTGCTTTTCTTTTTTCTACACAATCAAATAAACATATCTTCAATTATATATTACCATACAAGCGAACTTCATACTCCATAAGGATTACTGTTATAATCACTCCTAATTGAGGTTTGATATACAATTTTGTATACTTGATTAACATGAAATAATGTACCAAAACATAAATGGATTTCTAATGTTTGCATTAATATATTAATTGTAATTAAATAAAAAATTATTAATTGTAATTAATTTCTGAGGTGGAACTTTTCTTCTAACTAAAATTCTTACTTGTTCCTATAATACAACTATTGAGAGGAAGGTTTTGAAGTATTTGATCTGTCAATAAGGGCCCCAAGCACACATACTTCATTCACAAGGGACTTCCACATGGATTCATCAACTGTGTTTGTCCTTCATTCCAACCATCCACTTGGATGCAACTTGTTATGATCATGGATAACTACATTCAATGAAATAATGAATCTGATATTACATATTTGTTGACCAAAATCTTGAAAACATTTCATCTGTGAATTATTTTTACAAATAAGGTTTTTTTCCCAACCCTTTCAACTGTAAACTTCAATTCACACGTATTTGACTTTACCAGAATTCTCAAGACTAACTTCATCACTGATGTGGAAACCTACAATGAACATACAGTGTAGACAGAGTGAATAAAACAACTACCCAACTATAGGGTTTACAAATAAATTAGCCATGTTCAATGCACCCAAGTATGTTGTGAAGGCTCAACCACAATCATCTACCTTTACCTTCACCTTCGTTTAACACTGCGTCAGAAAAAAGAACATTTCAAATTTCAAATAGAGCATGTATCAAAAGTAGAATTACATATTACATATGAATAAAAGCAAAGAGTACATTTCAATTGTATAACACGTGACATAGCCTGAATGCATTTAAGTTGGTATCTACCTTGTACGTGTTTTCTGCTTCTGCTTTATATCTATATTCGTCCTTAGTATTAGAAAATGCTCAGCTTACATACTTATTTTGTGTGTCAAGTGTAATTATCATTTTGTGCACAAGGAAAACTTCAGAAGAAGAAACAAAAAGGCTTGATGATAATTAAAATCCAAAGAAGGGTAAACACCAAACAATAGTGAAGCAACTTTGGCATTTGCTCTTTCACTTGTTTCCTTTGACAGTAATGAGAAAAAAGGAAAGATATTAGTGTTTTTATGAGTATCATACAGTACCCTATCCAAAGGGATGTAAGAATACATGTTACTTTTATTGTTTATACTAATTCCATGAATACATATTAACATATATAAATATTCTAAAACTACAAATACATATTATTTTAGCCTTTTTTTTCTTTACTTAAAACAATTTCTTTTTAGTTGGTGTGTATTAACAAAAGGAAACAGGGAATTTTGGTAGTTTAAAAAAATTGAATTTAGAGATATAACAATAGTATAAAATGTTGGTAAGTGAGGAATGATAAGCCAACAAATTGAACACGTGAAGAAAGAAAAATGGACGGTCCTATATATAAAATGAACACTGAATTACTTAATATCTATTTTTCAATTTACTAATAAAAAAGAATTATCTGTTTTTTCTCCTCTCATTACTTTATGGTGCAGACTAGTAGTATACTCCTGTTAAAATGAGTGGATGCATATTAATAATTCCATCCTAGGTAAATTGTTCTGAACCACAAGATATAATAATAGTTAAAATTTGATATTGGGTAAATATAAATCATAAGTTTCTCTCTCTTTATATATATTAAATGAAAATATGAATAAATTGTAATGTTAATTATTTTTATCACGTGAGTAGTTTATATCTATTTTTTAATTTTAAAATATAATCAACGGTACAAATATGAAATATTTATACTAAATTAGAGAATCACACTATATATTATATATTGTTATAGTCTTTTTTTTTTCTTTCTAATAATTTTAAAGTATAGTTAAAGGTAAAATAATAATATAGAATATGTACATTAAAATGGAAAATCTCATGTTATATTATTTTATAGTTTTAAAATATAATTATAGAATATATATATATATATATATATATATATATATATATATAAATGAAAAATGTCATTACATATTGTTATAATATTTTTATAATTTTAAAATATAATTAAAAATAAAATAGAAATATAAAATATATATTGTTATAAATGTCTTGCAACTTATTATTCTGCTTGAATAGTGGCTAAGTTTCTAGTACTAAATGTTAATTTATTACAACTTTTATTTTTTTAATATTATAAATCATGATAATTTAAAACTCTTATTTTGTATATATACATAATATATATATATATATATATATAATTTATTTATTTAATAAATCTACTTTGAATTTCTTGTTTTTTTTAATATATCATTACAATTTTCTCAATAATATCAATATCAATAATTAAAGATATTTAAATATTTTCAGGTAAAATTAGTAAAGTGATTTTCTTTATAAGAGGAACATCAATTCTCAGAGTGTGACTTCATTGGTGTATATATTTTTATTTAAATTAATAAAATTAATATTATTTTAGGAAAACTAATTTGATATAATCTAATATTTTAGAGTGTATCTTATTTGGATTCATTTTTTAAAAAAATAATTTTACTTTTCTCGTGTTTTCAAATTCAATTTTATTTAGCTTTATCCTTTAACATTATATATATTATTTGAATTTATATTTCCGAAAGTAACTTTTGGAATTTCTTTTGGAGATCATAATCTTTTAATAAATATTATTGGGTATACATAAAATCTGACCTTGTAAGTAAATTCTAAACTGATATTTTGTAAGTAATCAATAGATTTCTTCCAACATGACAGATAATATGTAATTACTATCTGTTTATATATATGTTTACCTGACCTGCAAGTATGCCAGAAAGAATGTTAATTAAATCTTTAATATTTTTTACTACTTTTTAATGGTAAATATTTACAGTTTCATTATGCTTCAATTAATAATTAAAAAAAATGTTAAAAAGAAAGTGGAGAGAGTCTCCATGACATTACTCCTTCAAATTTGTCAAACAATTCCAGATAAAGGAAAACATAAGTTTGAAATCTTTTCCTTTTAACTTAAAAAGAGCCTAAAACAGAATATTGACTATTATTTAACATTTTGTTTAGGGTACACATGGTAGAGCAAAGAGAGCGCGAAGTATGGGATATAATCCTCAGATGTAAAGTGAATAACGAAGGGTGATTAAGAGAGGGCCAAAATTAACCTGAAGCGAACGAGTCAGATGGAAATAAAATTAAATAAAGTGTGGCGGCACGTGCCGTCCAGGTACAGTAAAGCGAAAAAGGCACGACCCGAATCAATCCCGATCCGACGACCATATCGAACGGCCAAAAAGAGAGTCCCACAATCTGAGCATCCAACGGCCATAGTGGAATCTAACTCCTCTCTGTGAATGCCCCATAAATACACCAAACCCAGCACCCACTCCACGCTCCCTTCATTTCTACCCTCCGAACAACAACTCACTCCTTTTCCTTCTCCCTTTCAAGAACCTTCCTCGCAGTGCCGTAACGTGTCGTCGTGTTTCGCCGCACTCTAATCCAATGGTTCCCGTAGATGTCGCCGGCGGGAACAATATCCCGGCACAGGAAACGTCGATCTGAATGAAGACCGCCAATATGGAAAATCAGAAGAGTGGGAGCAAGCTTACCAGAACCCACTCCTCGCTCCTTAGTTGTTCTTCCCCGGCAATCCGATCCTCCGTCCACAGCCTCTCTTCCATCATCACCAAAGAGGAACACGAATTGCAGGAACAGGAAAAGTTACTCCTCGATGTTGACGACGACAAGAACAACAAGCCCAAGAAACCCCAGGCCCGACCGCGCCCTCGGGCCCAACCCTACAGGTCATCAGTCTATTCCGCTCTGGCTGTCTTTTTCCTTGGCTCTTGTTCGCTCCTGTTCTACTTCTTCTACCTCGAGGTGTCTTCCTCGGAGAACGTGTTACTGGCGCTGATTTTTGTGGCCCTTGCGCTCTACTTTGTGTCCAAGAACAAGGGTCTGATTCAGAGATCCTTTTCCGTGGCGAAGCATTCGTGGGAGGAGAATGTGAAGCGGTTGGGGTTTTCGAAGGCGGTGGCGGCGAGGCCTGTGCAGTGGTTCATCGGAGAGCCGGCCGGGGTGGGGAGGAAGGCGGCGAAGATAGTGAGGGAAGGGGTGGAGTTTTACAGCAATGGAGACTTCTACGAGGGGGAGTTTCACAAGGGGAGGAGCAACGGGAGTGGAGTGTACCATTACTTTGTGAATGGGAGGTACGAAGGGGATTGGGTGGATGGAAGGTATGATGGGTACGGAATTGAGAGCTGGGCGAGGGGGAGTCGCTATAGGGGTCAGTATAGACAGGGGTTGAGACACGGTTATGGGGTTTATAGGTTCTACACGGGGGACTCTTATTCCGGGGAGTGGTGTAACGGTCAGAGCCATGGTGTGGGGCTTCAGACTTGCTCCGATGCTAGCTGTTACATTGGTCAGTTTAAGTATGGGGTCAAGCACGGACTTGGCTGTTATCATTTTAGGTCAGTTTCATGCTTTTAATGTTTTTAATGTCTTGCACTCAATTGTGTGTTATTTGTGTCATTGCTATGGTGTGATTCAGTCTTTGCTTTGCTCTAAGATCCAGATTCTCCGATAGTTCTGTTTTCTTTAGATTTGTAATTAAGGATTGCTTGGGAGGACTCGCTTGTTCTTCCCTCCTTTTGAGTTGTTGATTTCTTGGTTCCACTACTACTTTAACCTATGTAGAACTTTAACTGCTGCCAAGTTCCACTTATTTGTGATGAAATTAATACTGCCTATTGTTTATAATTTAGATGTATTGGTTGTGAGATAACCGATTGATTGGTATGTTTGTTGATTCATGCGACTTGTTCGATGATGATGCATGATTTTGTCTACTAATGGGTGACATTGCAAAGTTTTTTTCTTCTTTAATTAGCATTCATTGTTTCTTTTGGGAGGTTAGAGTAGACAATATTACATGAGATTTTGGATGTTGTTTTCAAAAATCTTATCTTGGAGGAATTGTTGTGCTGCAGAAATGGTGATAGGTATGCTGGAGAGTATTTTGGAGACAAGATACATGGATTTGGAGTATACCACTTTGCCAACGGCCACTGTTATGAGGGTGCATGGCACGAGGGCCGTAGGCAAGGTATTGGCTCATACACTTTTCGAAACGGTGACAGAAGATGTGGTGAATGGGATGCTGGCAACCTCAAGCAACCTTTACCACCCTTATCCGATGTTGTTCTTCGAGCAGTTCAGGTACTTGTTATGTGCATATAATTATTATTAACTAGAATGGTTGCCTTATTGTTGTGATTCCTTTAGAAAAGTTTCTTTCTTCCTCATACCCCTTGATGTGTTATAAATTGCAGGCTGCTAGGAAAACAGCAGAGAGTGCTATAAACCTTAAACGAGTGGATGACCAGGTTAACAAAGCAGTAATTGCTGCAAGCAAGGCTGCCACTGCTGCTAGAGTTGCTGCTGTGAAAGCTGTTCAGAACAGGATGGATGGAAAATTTTGCGTTACTGATGTCTGAGAATTAGTTAGATGTTAGCTTTTGTTTGGAATTGTAATTGTAAATTTTTACTAATTTTTAGTCCTTGGAAGATGTCACCCCGGTGAGCAAAAGCTTATTGGAGGTTGAAGAGAGAGTGTTTGTTTCACCACACTGTAACTTGTATATAAGCCATGTATATCAATGAAAGATGATTTTCCTCAACTTTTTTCTTGTTAATCAGTTACTTTTATTTTCACACGCCACTTTGGAATTTTACGGAGCTTCACTGTAAGGAGTGGGTGCACTATAGCAAGTGAAGTTAAACTTAAAACATTGGGATGCTTGATACTGCCAGAAAAGGCTATTTATCCTATCGTCTCTTTTTGGTCTTACAGAATATTTGTTTATCGGCTGTGAGGTGACATTCTAAAATTGATCAACTCGAGGATTGGTTCAACTTTTTGGTAATTATACGGCTATTACTAAGATCCTTGTTTAGGAGGCAGCCCCCAAGGATTACAATGTTAAAGAGTTGTGTTTAAGGTTTTCGGTGTTCATCAAACACGAAATTAAGATTATGTAAAAAAAGTAGATGCTGGTGTAAGACTGGATCTTATGCACAGAGAATAATGGGTGTGGCTCATACCCGTATTACAGCCAGAGTTGGGGACACGAATAGGCAAATAGTTGATGTTGATAAGTCTGGGATCGAAACTCTACAATTAGGCCAGCAACACTCTCACGAAGGGTCAAAACCACCCATCACCGAAAATTCTGTCTGCTTGTTTTAATGTCAAGCTGGTTGCATGTTGTTGAAGATATTATTATTATTATCTTCATCAGAAACGCCATTACTTAGATCAAGATACTATTATTTTGAGAAGCAGCCATTGCCTAGATGGAATAAAATTTCAAGAGAAGGAAACAAATAGATGACTCTATAATAGCATCATATTTTTGTATTGAGAATCCATGTGACACTCTCCTATGTAGGACAATGACAGGAATTCTCTTTCCATTATTATTATTATCATTATTATTAGTTTGTTTAAACTGTGGGCACATGATGTAGTGGTGGGTAAGATCTTTATCACTTTTTTACAAAAATATAAAAGGGAAAAGAGTATGACTTTTCTAGCATGCTGGATCTACAATCTGAAGTTCTTCCATTCTAAAAAAAGAATTCTTTTTGTCAATAAAAAAACATACAACTTACCTTTTTCAATTCCTTTTATTTCTTGGACTTACTTTTCATTAATTTGTGTTTCATATGCTCTAAAAATTAAAAGAAAATTAACAATTCTTAATTTTGAATAATGAAACACATTCATAAGAAAATATAAAAATGATTGCAATGTCCATAGTTAAATTATAATAAATGACTATTATAATTTTATCTTGGAAAATGCACTCTTCTCACCTTAAAAAGGCAAATATTTTCATGTTAATAGTTCCTCTTAGTATTTTATTTAACTCTGGATTCAAATATCTCCTTCTTTAAGCTTTCTTGTTCAACCACTCACATGCATCTCGAAAAAATCCAGCCAGTAAAGGGTAGATACACAGTACGGGGCATTAACACCCTACTGAGGTGAACTTTAATATCACTTGACTTGCCAAATAACGAGGAAAAAAAAGAACTTGCCAACAACCAGAAGAAAAGGAGGGAAAAATAAATAACCCCTCCATCATTCTTTCCAATGTCTGGAGTTTGATAATTTTAAATTTTATTTTATTTAACAGGATAAAATGTAAAATTGTAATTCTCAATTAACATTGAATGATTTCACAATTTATTTTACATGTGCATATATATATTTTGTTATCAACAATTAAAATATATATACTTTTAATTAACATAGTATATTTACATTTTATTCTTTTTGAAGTACACTTTTACTTTAGTAGATGCTCGTAAAAGTATCTTAACATGCACCCAATTGAGTATGAGTAGCAACTAAAACGAGTGGAGAGTTTCGAAAACAATATATGAAATATTTGATGTTTTGAAAACTTAAATATATTATATCTTTTGAAAATATAAGAAATATTTGATTCTTGATTTAATAGTTAACAAAAGTGTTCTGTCAAAATAATTATTAAGAGAATGTCTTAATGAAGTTCAAAATTATATTAAGTTAATCTTACTGATACACTATCCGTTAGTTAGAAGTACATTGAGTATGATAATTTGATGGAATCTGGTTTAAATAAGTAAATATTTATTGGTTTGGTCACCTAAGGCAGGGTCAATTTCTGAGCAGTTGCCAAACAGCGTGATTAATAAGATTTTGAGGGTTTTTGTTCACTGGGTGCTCATGAACCTTTTCTGCCGGTCAAAGTTTCTTGAAGAATCCCCATAAAATATATCTGCCAAGAACATGCTGCAGAGAGCAGGCAAATAAAATGAATGAAAAGCATAGAAGACTATTTAATGTACGATTCTTCTTCTTTAATTACTTTTTTAATTACTTTTAAAAAAATCATGGACTAAATTAATCTAGACATGCATTTAGAGGAAGGAAATGTGAATTTGAGTTTACATTTCTTTTTTAGTTAAGTTTTGCTATAATGGAACTTGACATAAAATATTTTGTCCAAAGGTTCTTCTTTGAAACTTGCATAAAAAATAATCACTTGACAAGGAAGCTCCATTACTAGAAATATATCTTTTGACAAGAATAGTTAATATGTTTATATTTAAGTTTTGCTAAATATTTTCTTCTTTTTAATTTAAAGAAAGTATTTTTAAGTGACAAGATTATTAGCATTAGTATTTATGTTCAAACCTGTTCACAATATTTTGCATAAAATATATGTTTGAGCAAGGTTTGCAAATTGCTTGGAGAATATGGAAACTACAAATTGTAAATCTTATCACCCCAGAGAGAAAAAGATGTTCTTCCAACAAGTTTTCACAAAAAAATTAATAGCATATTAAATTGATACATTTTGTATTAATGTAATACGTGTTAATACATTTTTTTATCATGGATCAAAATTCATTTAAAAAGTCCAAATTTTAGAAGGTTGTATCTCTCATTTAATGTGTTTCTTCCTGATTTTATTTTTTTCTATAAAATTGTAGTGAATATGGGAGAACATAAATTAAAAAATAAAATGTGTGATTAATTTTTTTCTAGTTTTAGCCTTATCTTATCTACTGATGTGGGATAGATATCCAACAAAATCTACTTTTTTTATAATGAGAAGATGCATTTTAAGGACATTTTCTGATTGTGTCCATTTCTTAAATTATAACCAAAATGACTAATTATTTTTTCTTAGTGTTATTGTTGTAATTAAATTATTATCAATTTTATTTATGATTAATCTTCACAAAAAAAAATTTGGATCATTCAGTGAAATTTTTTCTTTGAATTTTTTCTTTTATTTACAATGTTCAAACCTAAAACCTAAATATAATATTTAAACTATATATATTGGACTTAATTCCACTTATCCAACAACTTATAAATTATAAATTACTAGTTATTTATTTTTGTTTTTCTATTTCTCCTTTGTTTCCACTTCCTTTTAGAGGGGTTGTTAGTTCAAATTTCTAGGAGAAAAGTTAAGAAATCTTTTCTTGTTTAATTTAACATGTGGTGGTTTGATCCCTTTGACTATACAGAAATAATATGATTTTCAACGGGGTAAGTACGATTTGATCTCTGTACTTTAAATTTGATCAAAGTTCACTCTTGGCATTGGCTTTTAAAGTAAAAAAAATTAGATATATTTTTTTTTCTCAGATGCACAAACCTCAATGGTCTAAAAGAATTAGAAATATACTCCTTCTACCATCTTAATATTTTTTATATTTGCTTATAAGAAAAAATACATTTTACATTATTGGAATCTTGCATTAATGAAATCATTATTTAACTGGCTATTGCTGCAAATTTTTCAAACTGCTAACAGATATATTCCATATTTAAAAATAAACAAATTCCTATTTTAAGTAGAATTCTGAGCGGGAAGCAAGCATGTCTGGTTCTTGCATTCATTATGCATTATCGTTTTGAACATTTCCCTCGTGTCATTGTCCCATTAATGTTCCCACTTTACCTTTCCATACTCTTTTTTAAAAACCAATGGAATTAATTAAAAATATACACCTTACCCAAGACCAAAATAATGCAGCTATATAAATATAATATATAATCATATACAACTAGCTAGGGTGGATATTAGTAGTCCCACCAAATTTCGAACGGATAAGTCAATCATCTTTTGGTTTATTTAATTTTGTAACAAAAATAGTATGGTGAAAGAAATAATTCATTTTTTTAATATTAATATGGGAAGTATTTATAACTAATGCGACTATGTGGCAAACTATGATTGCTGAATAGGCGTTCATTGCCAGACTTTACAAAGAACATAATTATAGAAGAACTAACTTTGAGATTCTTTTGGTTTGCTTCAAATTTAATCAAAACTCATTAATTATTATAACGTGAACAGGTTTTTCGTTTTACAAGAGGATGAGTTAATGATGAAGTTGTCCAAAGGAGTGAGGGCAACTAGATTTTTTTTTTCTCTGCATTCTCAACGAATCCGTGATGTTAACGGAGACTTAAGTAGCATAAGCAAGATTTGATAAACATATATTGTTGGAAGAAAGATAATTTTTGAAAAGGGAAATACAATTTGTATGAAATATTGAGATTAATTGAGTATTTTCTTTTGAACTTAATGAGTCTCATACACTATCAAATCCATGATGAAAACATATAAATATGATTTGTATTGTTCTCCAACTAAGGTTGTGTATTGGTATTAACTATTTTTATTATTTCTTGTAGAAGTAATTTTTATATTGAGCACTGTTATTTGTTAATTGTTAAAATTTAGACTTAAATATTTTGATATATTTAGTGATAGAGGTGGAAGAAAAGAAATAATAGGTTGTGAATTGAATTTTCGGTTGATAAATCTAAAATATTAAAAATTATATTTTGCTTATAAAAAAATTTAAGTATATTTTTATTTAAGTTTTTTTTATGTACTTTTAAATATAAAAAATATAAAATTTTGTTTTAGCTTTGTATTAGTAATTATTCGGATCCCTCTTACAAGGAAATGTAACTGGTATATGACATATTACTTACTTATAGAAAAATTTAATAAAATAATCTAAATTTTAAGTCAAAAATCACAATAATATATACTTGTTGTACCGTTATGGAACATACAAGTTTTAAGGATAAATAATACTAAATCAATTAATTGAAGCTTATAAAATGTAATTTTCACTCTGGATAAATTTATACAAATTTTTTTAATGTTTTAAACATATACTTTTATTTAGAACATTTTAACATTCACAATAAATTTAGTGGAAATATTTATTTACTTTTTTTTATTGAAAAAGTTAATTACTTTTTTAAGAGAACAATCTCCTTTCACCTTATTAGATCATCAAATATTGTTTCATACATGATTGTCTCTTCCATAATGTTCAACACTATATCAAATATGTTGAGATAATATCACTCACATAGAAGGTATTATTCGTTTTAGAACTTGAAATTATGATAATTTTATTATTAAAAAGTATCTTGAAAGGTTAAGAGAGAATTTTTTTTTTCTCAAATTCTGTATAGATCGTTTAAAAAAGATTTTTTTTCTCAAAAAATAATTATTTTTAAAAAAAACTTACTTAAATATGTTATTTTTACTTAAAAAAATATATTAAGGCCATGATAAGTATAAGATTGTTTTAATGAATATATCATTGAATGTCATCAATGTGGTTTGTCAAATTCTTAAAAAAAAATAAGTATTTATGATTTTTATATACTATTAAACTTGAGTAAATGTTAGCTAAAGTAGAAGATATGATCAATAAGATTAAAGTAATAAAAGATAAAAATAAAAACAAGTATTTATTTCATCTAAATGAAGTTCCACGTCATAAATATAGATCCATAGCAATATTTTAGTAAAAATATTTTAATTCAAATAAGAACATTAAGTCATACAAAGTCAAAATATCAAAAGATACATTCAAAACATAATTCAAATGTTAAACCTCTATGTTTTTTAGGCTCGACACTAAAAGCCTGCGTATATATAATTAGTATGATCTCATATTAAAAGAAAATTTAACTAATCTTAATAGTTTATATAACTATTTACTCCTCTAGACTTCACACCAGAAAATTATATATAAAAAGTTAGTCTGATCTAATATTAGCCTAATTATTAGGAAAGAAATTAAATAAATTACTTGAAATTTTAAGTTAAAATCATGAAAATATTTAGTCATGACACTTGAAATTAGTTAACGAAAATACACTTTAATAATATTGGTTAAGTTCTCTTGACCTTATAAGATCACAGAAACTCAATCAATTTTGAATTATCTTGACTAGAACCCCTAAAAATCTGAATATATTATTAATTAGTATTACTATTATTATCATTTTAATAATATTAATTTAACTACAATTCGACCATGATTAAATAATTAAACTTCAAAGCAGTACTTTGTTCTAATGTAGCTTTGAAACAGTACTTTCCATCGGTTTGGTTTACAAAATTGTAATTTCGGAAGTAGTTCCTCCAGCATCGTCTCCCTAGGGATTGCTTTATTAGAAATCTAAATTTGAATATTATTCCCTGCGAGTTTTACTCACTTACTACAAGACACATCACATGACCCTCTTTGGATAAAAGGTGCATTAGTTTATTAAAAGGGATAAAGTTCACCAACATCAACTACTATCTTTCCTATATTTATAAGTTATATAAATAGAAACATATATCTTTTAACTCGTCAACTTTTATCTCAATTATATTATTAGATTATGAAAATAATTTAACATAATTTTAATATCATAAAAGATATCACTCATTAAAAAAAATGAGTTTATATAATATCGTAACCAATGATATTAAAAGACAAAAATTTATATAATATTTTTGTTCTTACCGAAACTAGGTAACAACAATAATACATTCAAGATATCAACTCTAATGGCTCATTAATCAATCTCTTTTTTTTAATGTGTGGAACAAAGAGAGAATGTACCTGCAGAAGATAATGCTTAAGTCAATATTAAGGTTATCAGATGTTTGATGTGACTTAGATTAGAATGAATATACATTTTTCTCCTATTATTATTTACTATTTATAACAACACATTTAATGATTATTTATTTTATGTCAGAGAAAAGATGTAAGATTTTCTCTAGTAGATATATAATTATCATTCTTTATTCTCTGTCAGAGGAAAGTGTAAGATTTACTCAATCTTTTGTCACAAAAGAAAATGTAAATTTATTGAAAGTTATTCCTTTGTCAGATTAAGTACTTGTCTCCCAAAGTAAATAATATAAAAAGGCTCACACGAGGGAACGACCGACAACATATCAACCTGAGTGACATGTATAGTATATGGAGATGGTCCAACAACATATCGTCCTGGGTGACTGAAAACAACTGATGAAGTTCGTGTTCTTGATTGGCCGTATAGTACAAGTCTATTATTTCAATATTAATGTTTTATTTTATTAATTCTTATTTTATGTTAATCTTCATTTAATATATTGTATTTCAATATTAATATTTTGTTTTATTAATTCTTATTTTATGTTAATCTTCATTTAATTTAATATATTGTGTTCAATCATTATCATGGTTCATATTTTGATTCAATCAAAAATTAAAAAAAATTAATTCCAAAAGAACTCATTTCAAAAAAAGGTTTAATTTTTCGGTAAGAACATTTTAAGCCCGGCAGTAAGATATAAACAAACTTCTTTTTTTAATAAAATTAAAGAATCTTCACTCTCTTCTAAATCATTTATTAGGGTTACAATTTTTCTTTAATTTATTTACAATTTATAATATAAATTTGAAAAATATTTTAATGAGGTGAACACATAAAAATCAAATTTTGTCACATGAGTAATTTCATTTTTTTTATATAAAGATGTAATTGTATTAAATGTAAAATGAGATTTATTTACTTTCATTTAATTTACTTCACTTCTATATATGATAGTTTTTTTTTATTTGTGAACTAATAATGATGGTTAAGTATTTCTTTCTCCTCATCATTAAGAGTAATTTATGCTCATAGCCACCTTTAGACAAATTAATAGTATGGATTCTTGAAATCATCCTATTAATTCGTACTCATATCACTAGTATGATTATTTTATCTTACTTTTATTGATCGATTAATCCATATTGAATTACATAGGTTTTAATTCTTACTTCACATAAATTTTTTCAATCATATTAATACTATTGGATTATGAGTATAATCATATAATGTCATTGGTGTTATACCAATCTAAATTATATAGATGTAAAAATCATTATATTTTGGGTGTTTGGTTTACTTTTATTTAGTCTCTTCATATAATATGTTTGAAATTATGTGACTATGTATCATATTAGGTATTGAATCGATGTGAATTATATAAATATAAAGATTGTTGTGTCGTCAGTGTTTTGACTATTTTTACTTTGTCTCTTAATTAGCATCATATTTTGAGATGGATGTAACACCATAGGTATTAGATCTATTTAAATACTAAGGCTTTATAGTAAATTATTTGGGGATTACATGGAGAGAAAGTACTCTTCTTATTGAGGGACATGTACTGCAATTTTGAGATTTTTTTTTTTTCTCAATTTTAATTACCATACCATTATAAAAAGGAGGAAAAATGGAAAATGACAATTAATTTTACATGTTTTATGCAAGATTTTTGGATAAAACTTAGAGACTTGGACTAGAACAAGTATATTTATTTGATTATATAACAAAATACCATGAAAAGAAATCATATAAGTTTATATAATAGTATGTGCATAATAAGAAAATTAACCTGAGCTTCACTTCAACCTGCTCTTATAATACTCTTACTTTTCTACTTATTATTATTATTTTGTTCCTGTTAACTTAAGCATAAGAGAATTATTCGCAGGGTATTGTGTTTAAAATTTATCACATTTCACATCTAAGCTTATCTACCATAAGATCGGAGATATTAACGATATAAAAAGTTCAATCAAAATACAAATTTTATGCAAAATCAATTGCACTTTGTTATTAATCAATCCTTCTTTCTCTAAATCCTCTTCCATTTCACAGGCTTTGCGTTTTTTTATTAATTTGTTTCTTCCTGATGAGGAGAAAGTGAAGGGTAGCTTTGAAAGTCACCGAAAGCAAGTTATACGAAAGCGGCAAGTAAAAGCCGAATATATACCATCAACCCATTGTGAAGCTACACAACGTTTCGTTTTTATTTTTGCATTAACGTATTCCACTTTTTATGCTGGTAAATAATGAAAAATCTAACGTTTACTTGGTTTGAGAAATGCCATTTGATGGACACATGATATGTTTCTTTTTACACCCTTTTGAGGCAAATCATGGATACCCTTTACACACTTTTATGATCAAAATATAAAAAGGGTGTCCTACAAGAATTGTGAATTTTATTAACCATGCATTTTCAAATATGATAATAGGAGACTATGAGTGGTCTTTTAAAGGTCTCTGTCACATCGAGAGGAAAGAAAACGGAATATGGTCTGAATTATTGAATTCCAATACTCCAAAACGGAAATGATATTCTCTTCTGATTTACCTGCTTAAAACAGAAAAGGGAGACATGGACACCATCTTCAATACAACTCAAATTCCAGAGAGTGACGAAGGAGTAGCTTAGTTCTCAATGTTAATAAAATGGTCAATAATTTTGCTCTAGCCCAAAAGAAGTAATTAATTAATATAAATAAATATATATAGTTGGATATGTTCACTTGAAACTAGGAAGCTGTCTGGTTTGACCTACTAGAAATAAGGGAGATTTTAATATAAGGAACTAAAAAAAGTGTTACGTACATAGTGACGTTTGAGGCTTTGAAAAAGAAATGGAACAAAAGTTTGTCCTTAGTTCAAAGAAGCAGGGCGCGATGCAAACTCAAAATCTTAAAGGGGTGATGCTTGAAACGTTATGCTATATTTTCTCTGGTATTATAATGCTCCTATCTTAGTTATAGTGACTAATCATAGTCATGAACGTGGAAAAATTATGAACTACTATTCAGTGCTGTGACTGTGACAATGTGAGTGCGCAGGTCAATTCAAGCAATTAATCCAATGCCAATCGTCTTTCTTGACTATCATATATACAGGCACCTATATAGCAAAGAAAGATTGACAAATTTTATATATGGTTGAGTTGAAATTAATGTTATATTTCATAGAGTTATAGACTTATATAAGTCTATAGGTTTCTTATTGTTTCTCCCAAAGTAAAAGCAATCTCTTGTTTTAAAATATTTTGATGGATCAGTTGATATGATTACCTTAAGGAAATTAATCACCAGTAACATTTTGAAAACTTAGCTTAATTTGGCCATAAAATTTACTTTCATCTTCTTCCACCACGTTATTTCAAACTTTGGTAGAGAATAGAAAAAAAAAAGAAGAAGAAAATAGGTTACATAAATACTAAAGAAATATTTAAATAATAATAATAATTTGTGTGATTTTATATTTTATATTAAGAGACATTAATTAAGTTTAAAGTCTTTAATTTCACCCCACAAAACGTACGTAATCTGTAGATTAAATCCTCAAAACTTAACTCAAATATATTATATTATTATTTAATATTTCATAAAATATATTTTAACCCAAACAAAATTTTGTTAATATAATTTGAAAATTTTCATCTGGTAAAATTATAATAACTAGAATAATTAATCATATTTTATAAATTATACGTACATTCGGAAAGACATTTACTATACATAGATGGGTTTAAATGTGCATTTCCTTGATGAATAACTCTTTTCAAAGTAATAACTAAATAAAAGTGTTTGTGGTTTGAAGTTATATAATAATTTCTTAAATAAATATTAGTGATAATAATCTCAACATGATCTTCACATCTTACTGTGTCATGAGGAGCTTTCTTCTCCATTATTCTTCTCATTTTAGCAGTATTTTTGTTAAAACATAAAATCTTTTGAAGCCTATGCAAAAGTGAGAGACCAAACTTAGGCCTCAGTTGATTGATTGTGCTATAAGCCGACTTCTAGTTCATGATCCTTCATTAGCCGCGTGGATCATCATTCAACTCTTATTTCAAATCAGCTGGGTCATTCACCAACAAAACACAATTAATTTTAGCTCCAACCATAAAAATCAGTATACCTAATATACCTGGAATACCAAGAAGAACTGGTAAACTGAATTTTGTTCAAATATTTCAGTAGGGTTAGAAAAATGTCAAAGAATTGTAGCAACTCGTATTCAAGGTGGAGGAATTCAGACTACACAACTTTGTTTGTGGCTTGAACTGAAAAGAATGTCACCATCAACATTGTGAAGTAGTTTCAAGTGTAATTTTTATCATACTTTCATTTAAGAAGTTTGTCTTTAGGTCAAATATGTAGACATGGTCGGTGAGTTGGAAAGATATTTCCTTTTCTTGAGAGATAAGGTAGATGAATGTTGCCACTATCTCTCAATTCAATCATAATACTTTTGGCAGTGATAAATTTGAAAATATTCCAAAATGGAACATTTCTAAGGAGACGTCACCAATCACACATCTTCAATGACCCATATATATATATATATGAGAACAAATGTTACCACTAAGAGTATATCTTCTTAATATATTTATAGAAAAAATAGAGTATATTAACATATGCAGTTGTTATTACGATATACAAACTATTTAAAAAGGATATATATTTAAATTTGTAGTTTGATTGTGTTTCTTTTAATCAGAAATTGGTTTCTAAATTTTTGTTTATTATAAGTTTCAACTGAATTGTCAAGCAGCAAAAAGAAATTTGTCTAAAGGAAGATTTGGTAACATTCAAATCAATAACAACTTATTGAATGAATGAATAGAAGTTTGAGTAAAAACAGAAGATATATTCAATTAGTTTATTGAATAATACTTTAATATTAAATTTTGGTTCCAAGTTTAATACTCAACTACTGAATCATTGAGTAACAAATAACTATATTACTTTTAATATTTTAATATTTTTAAGGATTAAAAACTTTAAATTTAAATATTTCAAAGATGGATAAATATACAAATTCACCAAACTCGAAATATAGGTGAGCAGTTGCTTATTTTTAATAAGTGGACAATTAGTTTTCTATTTAGAAAATGGATAAGTTTTATGCGATCAACTTATTATGATTATATTAAGATCGCTTTACTAAAACTAACATTTTACTACCATTTGAATGTTCATCTCTACGAATTTGTGAATGTATATTTAGGTGTTTTATCCAAATGTGTAATTCTCGGAAAGGATGCTTTAAAAAAACAAAAATGTCATTTCAAATTAAAGGCATTAAATGTCCTTTTATCTAAAGGATTTTCTTCCATCTTTTAGCTCTTACACTTTCTTTGATATTTCACTCAAGTTTTTTTAAGTTTTTTTATTTGTTATTTTCAATAAATTTTCTTTTTCTTATTTGTTTGCATTCTCTATTCTCTATTCACGCCTTACTTTGTCTTCTATTTCTTTTTCATTTTTTTAATTCTCTCCAGTCACAGTCTTTGGTACGAAAGTTGTCAACATTGGAGATTCAAATGTTCTTATTATAAAATAGATTATTGCTAAACAAAGTGTGAAGGGAAGAAAGTTTCGTTTCCGAACTTGTAAACTCCTTAATATTAATTCCAATTGAATTATTAAGAATTGAAGGAAAGATACCATGTAGAAGATTTTCTAATATTTAAATTAATAAAACTTAAAGGGACAATAATAGTGAATCAATGAAAATTTGAGGAAATATTTTTTTAGATATGTATTTATAGATTCTAATAATAAAATTAAAAATTAGAAAATGTATTTAATTTATTAAATAATATTTAAATACATTTAATTCTATATATAATACTCAATTATTTAATCATTGAGTAACGAAGAATTATATTTAGTTTCACTATATCCAATAATTATAGCAAACTCTGAATTCGAATCCGAGTATTTAAAAGGTCATATGCACAGTGTTAAAATGTACATTATAGTCTTAAGGAAAGAATCCCGCCTCAACTAAATACATAATATTTTTCTAAGAAATTATTATCACACCCAACATATGCAATAACTCGGAAAAAGATATAGGAAGGGGAAGATAATATTGACATGAATGAATAAATAATTCTTGAATAATTTCACTGAATAAATATAATATTTCTTATTAGTGTTTATTACTGTACTTTCTCAATGAGTAACATATACAAACTAACATACAAGGAATTGTTAACCACAACACTGCTAGCAAAAATATGAAGTTAATACCCTTCAGTGAGTTTAATTTTTATAGACTATAGTGTTAACTAATAAATGTAACTTTAGGATAGTTATTCTAAAAATCAAAATAATTGTATCATATATTACAGTTTTAAATTGCACAGTACTCTAAAAGTTTCTTTATATTGTTAATGTATTTAAATTAAATTTAATAAATAAATGTACTTTCCTAAATTGTGGTCGAACTTACTTGTTCTGAGAGGTGTAGGTCTGACATAGATTGTATTAATCTGATGATTGGTGGTTGGAAGTTTCAACTTGAATTATGCGCACTAACCAAACCTTTCTCACTTGCATCATGTGCGCGAGCAAAAGTTAAGTCCATGACTATCATTTTGATGTCCCAGATTTTCATCATTGTGTTCCCAAATTTGGGTTGAAAAACCCTATCAACATAACAACACATATTGCCCCAGCCACTAAAAAATCTGAGGTCCATTTACAAAAGCGTTCACTCACTTTTTTTAGCTATACAGAACAAGAAAACTAAGGCTTTCAACATGAGTCTTTGTTGATATTTTCGCCCTCTAGTTGTAAGACTCCACTTGGACCTGTAAATTAACCAATACCTGGCCCAGTTGAATGTAGCAAAATTTGCTTAATAAACAAGGAAGAACAAGGACACAGATGACACAACATTATCATATCAATAATCTTGCATTTCACTTTTCTTAGTTTCTTCCATTGTCATTTCCTTCGTACAATTGTTAATTGCTTCATTTTTTTTTTTCATTCTTCCCTTTTGTTTGTGTTTGACGAGTTACCATGGTAAAATATACGTTAATTGTACTGTGTTTGCTGTAAAAAAGAATTAATTTTAAGCTCTAATTAATAATAATAATAATAATAATAATAAATGATAGAGGTGTTGTTTTGTTACCGTGGGGATAAGTAATTCAAATGATTCAGAATTTGTCTGTCACACATTATGAAGTGGCAGTAGAACATGGAAAGATCCTTCTCTTAGAATCATCCATATATTTTGTAGCATGCAGGATCTATGAGCATTGAGCAATGATAGCAAGAAACACAGTGGTGGCCCTCCCATGTTCAATAGTGTCATCAATGAAATTCTTAATTCCCAAGTCCTTTGGGAGATACCAATCTCATTGTCCCATTTGCATGGAGGTGTTTAGAGTGGGTGAACTTGTGACCCTTGCATGTCCTGCAACCGTAGGTATTTATTTTTCTTTTGGTATGGACCAGTACTATCTTCATGAACTTTAAAAGACCTAAAACACAATTTTAACATTTAAATATTATAAAAATATTCTTTTTAACCCAATTTCCTTATCTTTTATTATTATGAAATTTGCCTAATTTTAAAATCCACTTTTTTTTTCGATAGAGACAATGGCAATTCTAACTTTTCTTGATGGGGTTACGTAAACAATTTCTTTAAAATCATAAAAATATTGGTGGAATCTTAATTCTATATTTGGAGGAAAAGGGTAAAATGTAAACTGATAAATGATATACAATAGTAGGAAGAATATAATTGACATGAATAAAGTATTTGTAATTAAAGGATGTCATATGTATTGTTGTTGGGACAATGTGCATGTCTCTCATAGTGACTGTTTGGGACAAAGTTGTAAGCTTGTAATTGAAGAATGTCCATGTATATATATCATTGTTGGGACATTAAAGATCTGCTTCTGTTCCTCATGGTTTTGGACTAAAGTATAAGCTGAAACAGTACTACTTTTGATATACAATGACATTGCTCAATGCTGAAGCAAATCAGCTCCTTCCTAAAAGGACTTGCCCAAAAATCCATTCAGCTAGCTAATTTAACCCTGACATAATTTCAACAGAATCATTTGAATGTTTGTCAAAAACAGATTCCAGTGACATCCTATGAATTTAGGACAAACTGTGCTCCTTTTGACTTCCACACGTCATCATCATCAGATAATAAATTAAGATAATTGAACTTGCCATATAAATCAAGGGATACCAGTGTGAATGGAAGGAGTATACTATTTTTTTATACGGTTAAAGGAATATACTATAATGTGAGGTTTTAAATAAATTATTATTTTTTTGGGTAGGTTAAGAAAAGAAGAAACTGTTCAAGTGCAATTTAATTGAAATTTAGGAGTGTACAATCAAAAGGTATTTTCCATGCCATTAATTATTCAAAGATTAAATCAGCATTGCTTAAGGCACATGTAGGTATACAAACTCCAAATTAATTGAGAAAACATAAATGATTAGTCATACGCAAGATCTAACTAAAAATATTTAAAATAATTAATTATAAATAATAAGAATTCGGATATAATTAAATATTTGAATGCTTAATTAATTTTTTTTTAAATAAAAAACTAGTGATCCTTAATGCATCTTTATTGACAGTATCTTAAAATTAAAGTAAACTTAGTGAAAGATGCATACTTTAAAATTGGTAGACGTTGGATCATGTCTACATAATTGTTACGATATCTTAAAATTATGTTAACATGACCAAGACAGCTTATTATTACACACAAAAAAACATGAATGATGTTGTATAGCAAATAAAGTGGGCCTTGGACCGAAGCCCACTGATTCTTCCAAAGCTGATGGTAACAATACGACAAATTCTTCCTGCACCCTAATATCTTCTTCCTGCACCCTAATATAAAATTTTAATTCCACAATTGACCCTATCCGGTTTATACGGGTAAAAAAATAAGAACCGGATGGCACCCCCATCCG
>Ga0099824_1002834_pt1 | contig 25396 bp, 9 predicted proteins | sample SiratrowhiteBW_FD_76837 | JGI IMG/M metagenome (GOLD analysis project Ga0099824, IMG submission 76837) | Root nodule microbial communities of legume samples collected from California, USA - Siratro white BW | ecosystem: Host-associated > Plants > Roots > Nodule | place: USA: California...
CATTTTTCTACACAAATTTCAACTTTTAGGCAAAAAAAAATTAAAAAAAAATATTGTTAAAAAAAAAAAATTAAAAAAAATTTTCAACTTTATAATTTTATTTTTTTTTTTTTTTTTTTTTTTTTTTTTTTTTTTTATATAAGTCAATATTATTTATAGTTAATATTACTCAATGATATATTTAATAGGATGTTTTTAACTGATGTTAAACTTAACTTTTTTAGTTTATGTAAAACAAAATTTTTAGTTGATGTTAAATAGGGTTGTTTTTCAACCAATTTCAATCAGAATAAAAATCAATCTTATTTCTTAACACCTAATAATAATAGTTTTCACAACTCATTTTGATAAGGTTAATTTCAATATATGGCAATGAGGACTTTTTATTAATGTTTGTAACATCTCCAATCTTATAAAATGTATAAACATGTAGATAATATTTACATTACGTTCTAAACTTTTTAAAAACAAAATTACTTTATTGTAGGATTTTGTGATATATAGATATCTTAAGAAAAAAGATGATCAAAAAGGTAGAAAAATTACATTCAAAATAATTAAAATCGAAATTATAATTAAAAATATGAGAAGAGTTCATAACGTAGAAAAATTGTGGGGTTGTAATATAAATAATTTTACTTTATTACTCCAATGATTTAGGTGTGACTGTAATTAAAGATTTATCAGAAAATACTCTTAGTTTTTAATTAGAGTTAAAATTCATTTTAATTAGAATTAAAATCATGAAAAAAAGTTGAAATACATTTCAAATTTAATTGGTAAGGACCTTTTTTTCTCACTAGTAGCTCTTAAAAAAAATTATTCAAAGTAACACTCTTTTTACTTTAACTCCTTAACTAATATTATTTAAATGTTAATTTTCTACCTAACATGTAGCTATTGAGAATTCTGTCCCCCTAACCCAACAGTTTTATTTAAGTTTTGCTATTACTTATTTTTATATTTTTTTAACAAACTAAAAGTTCAAAATTTAATTCAAATATCAATATTATAATTTAATATAATTTTTTTCTTCTAGTTTCAATTTTATTATAAAAGTATAGTTACAAAATTATTACGATTTATTTTATCCAATTTAAATAATTTATCATTTATTTTTTCATTATAATAATTAATTTAGAATACGTATAAAATATTTCATTTTATTATTTTAATATTTTTATTATCCTCTCAAACTTTTAATTCAGTCATTTTTATAGTATTTTTTTCATTGTAATTTGAAACCAACTAATAATCACCGCTTTAGTTTCATATAAATTTAAGAAAAACAAATTAATTTCCCTACATTTTTTTTATTTACCTCTCTCTCTCATACAAATTAAAAATAAACCATTTCAAATATTAATTCTATTTTTAATAAAGTTTTTATTTGAAAAATATTTTTCTTATACTTTTATCTATTTTTAAATTTATAAATTGCACTACCTATTTATAAATGGTATTGCTTATGAAATTAAAATGTAAGTGGTGTTAGTTAGAAAATTAAAGTCAAAAAAGTGTTATTTGGATAATATTTTTGAAAATGTATTAATGAGAAAAAAGTCATTCACAACACACGTACCAAAATAAATACAAATATGAAGACAAATACACATATCAAGACAACACACATATTAAAATAATACACATACCAAGACAACACAACACATGTATCAAGGTTAATTTTAATTACATTGCATCAATATTTAATTAAAGTTAAATTTTATTTAAAGTAAAATTATTTACAATTTTATTAGACGATTCCATAATTTTATTATTCTATAATTATACATGAAATTTTAATAGTAACAGATAGTATATACTATCTTATAATTAAAATATCGATTTTAACTACATGTTGTGAAAACTTTTAAACTAATATGATATAGATATATCTTTTACTTTTTTCTTTTTTTTCTTATAAGTGAACTTTTGGGAATGAAAATTTTGTGTGACTTAACTTTGGTGTGGTGGTATATAGTTACTTTTTTACATCAATGTTTTTTTTTATATCACTTGTATTTATAATACATTTTAGGTTCTATATAGTTAGTTTTGATGGTTATGAACAAAATATTAAAGTATATATGAAGTGAAGTACAACATGATATAGGATGGTATGAAATTCTTGTTGTATGCCCATCTCTACAGAGGTATAATGCTTCATATGGATATGTTGCACTTTGTGAAAGAATATAAATAATTTTAAATGATTTCTTTTAGTAAAATTTGAAATTGTATATTTTCGAATATTCAAATTACTCTCAAATTTAAAAACTAATTTAATCTAAATTTTACTATCACATTAATATATTTTATAATTAAAAAAATAATTTTTATGTAAAAAATATCATCTTAAAAATTCATTGTCCCAACAATTATATTAAAAATTCATTACCTAAACCTAGTACAAGTGTGTTGGATAAGAGAAATTTGTATTAGAAAGGAAACTATTGCACTATGCAAATTAAAAGATGTTTATAATAAATAAAAATTGGCTAGTTATTAATTAACATCAAAATATATAAAGACGTTAATATTTTATCCTCTATATTACATGTTATAACTCTTTATTTTTTATATACTTAAAATGTATAATAAATAATGATGATAGATTCAAAGAGATAAAATATTAAGAAAATTTTTTTAGAAAAGTTCTTGTTAAAAATAATTACTTAAAATGCTTTTGTTTAATATAATTATTTTAATTTTTATATATGAAAAATATTTAATGATAAATTTGTTTGAAAATAAAAATCTCAAATTGTAATATTATATACACAGAAAATGTGTGAGTGTTCCTCTGCAAATAAGTTCATTTAATTTCATCTGAATTAGTCAGGGCTGAATTTAATTTTTTAAGTAAAGAAACAAGCAGAAATTAATTACAGCAGAGCAAAGTTAAAGAAAATATTAAATTATTCAATGAACTGAAAACATTATCTTAAAAACTCATTTAATTTAATCATCGAGTTATTAATTATTAAAATAAAAGCTAAAAATAAACGTTAATTTGTTATTAAAAATATTGGTTGGAAAAAGTCTGTCTTTTCAATAAACCTCAATATTTTAATTTCTTAGCTATTTACTTTTAATTGAAAAGATATTCTATATTCACTGAAAAATGTACTATATCTATCCCTAACTTTTACATTTTTGTAATGTTTTGGATTTTTTTTTTCAAACTTTGATTATTTAACAAGATTATAAAATTTGGTTTTAATGTAATAAAAAAAATTAATTTGGAAATGAAAAGACGCTGTAGATGAGGGTATTAGGTTGGGTATAAAAAGAGAAGAAGGTTTAACCGCAAGTATAGTAGTAGTTAGCGCCTAAAAGAATAGCCGCAGTATTTTGTTCCGTTAGTTTATGTATGAAAGAGGATCCTTCCAAAACCCAAACAAAACTCTGTGAGTGAGAAGTGTGAGCGACAAGTGTTCACTGTAAGAAAAAATCTTGACGCCATAATCGGCAAGCTAAGTTAATTTCCTCTTGGGTAACGTTTCTATGGTAACAATGCATGCGTCAGGTACATTTGCTTCCTTGCTGATTCCAAGTTAAAGTTTCTTGATTTTTTTTTTTATTTGTTTTTTGGCATCTGTTTTCAATGACCCTGTTGTGTGTGCCTTGTTGGAAGGCATCGGTCCGTTTTCTTTTTTTTGTGTGATGGGTTGTCAGTGTTTGATTGGTATGTGGGTGCACTTGGCTTCCATTCCCTGTTTCTGCTTGAACTATATAAGACATGCCCACAAGCTGTTTGGTTAAAGAGTTTCAATTCTAACTAGGTTTTCTTTCTGGGTCTTAGATACAGGAAGTTCCTCGGTTTGTTCTCAGTCTTGCGGCTCCTGTCCAAGGTATGGTTTTCTTGGCCTTCTCTTGTTAGATTCGGGTCCCTTCTTTTCTTTTATGTGAAAGTAGTTTTTATCAATCGGTGTTGTTTTAAAAGGTTTAATTTTGAATTGGTGTTAATTCTGTATGGATTTTATTTTATTCCCAATTTTACTGTGTCGATGTTTTCTTTGAATTTCCCCTCTCCCAAACCCACTGTCAATTTCTTATTCCATTGTTTACGCGTTTTTTGGACCTATAAGAATTGACATGCAAAGGTTTTGTGGGTTTCAGTGTAAGTGTTCCTGAAATGGAGAAAACAGGTGATGGAGAGGAAAGACAGGATAAAGGGTGTAAGAACAAGAGAAAATTAGCTCATCCTTCTATACTTCCTGCTAGTTTATCTCTGTTTGAGTTCCCTCGGAATGAAATACCGGCTTCACAAAATGGCTTAAATGAATTTAGTCCATCAGAGTGGTGGTCAGAGTTTTTTAGTAGAGAAAATGAACTGCAAATGCGTGAGATTTTGGATTGGAGTGATCCTATTGCAAGCCAGCTTGAGGAATTGCTGTTGTCTAATTTGCAAGCGATTTTCAGGTGTGCACTCAAACAGGTTGTTGAATTAGGTTTTGATGAAAAGTTGGCTGAAATGTCCCTTTCAAGGAGGGCCCTGTACATTGAGGAAGGTGATCCTGTCACAAATATTGTAGATCAAACGGTGAATGTTTTGAAGGGGAAAGAAGATGCTACAGATTTTGTATTTGAGAGTTTCCAGCATCTGCTGCAATACACCGTGGTGGAGATGATCAGTGTAGTTCGTGAAGTTAGACCCTCCTTGACAGTTGGTGAAGCAATGTGGGTTTTACTGATATGTGACTTGAACCTTTCACTCGCCTGTGCAATGCAAGACCGTCCAGGTGTTGCTTGTAATGGGGAAAACTCTACCAGTTCTTCCAGTCTCCAATCTAAGTCGGAGGTCCAAAGCGCTGATGTAATTTCAAATTGCAGTTCACCAACTCTCCAGAAGGATTTGTCCTCCAATCACCAGAACCAATGGTCTGGAGAACCTAAGTTTGGATGTTTCCATAATTCACCCCACAGCCAATGTTCTCATGCTACAGGAGGAGTAAAACATAAGGCAGAGAATGCTTCATTGCCAATTACTGCAGAGAAATCCTCTGGAACATCAGGGTTTCCTGCCCACGAATGTAAATCTGGATCTTGCTCTAAGCGGCATACCAGAAAAGAAATAGCAGCACTTAGGCAGAAGTTCTTTCACATGGAGAAAACTTACAGGAATTGTGGAAAAGCGGGTTTTAAATCAGGGAAGATTACAGGTGTTGGTAGTTTGGTTGTTGAAAAAAGACTCAAGTCACCATCTGAAATTCCTAACCAGCAAATGAAGTGTGGCTCCTCAAATTTGCTAAGCACAAAAGGATTTTGTTCTGCAAATATAGCATGCCATGTTTCAAGCAGTGATGTATCTGCTTTACCTGCAGGAGGTAACTCTGGAACATTGCCTGCAAAGAGTACAATATCTTCTTCTCACATGGTGCATGCAAAAACTTCAACACATGCCAATGCATCCAAACCAAAATCTGAGCTAAGTTGTTCTGTCAAGATTCTTGATTACTGTGCTGATATTCCGTTTGATGAGGCTCTGGGTAAGTATGTCCCCCGAGATGAGAAGGAGGAGCTAATTTTGAAGTTAATGACTCGACTGCACGATTTGCAGGATGAGCTACTTGGTTGGAACAACTGGACAAATCAGAAGGTTATGCAGGTTACGAATAGGCTTGGCAAACTACAGCCTGAGTTTAAAACTCTGAGGAAGGAAAAGCAAGATGCCGAGCTGTTAAAAAAGGAAAAGAAACTTGCGCAGGAGACTGCTGTGAAGAGGATATCTGAAATGGAAAATGCCATGGAAAATACGAAAAGGCAAATTGAGAGTGCTGCTTCTGCTGCTCTCGTGCTAGAGGCAGAAAACTCCTTGCTAAAGAAGGAGTTGGATGCTGCTAAGTTGTGGGTTGTAAAGTCAATGGCAAGTCATCAACAAGCACTGGAGAGTGAGCAGACGGCTCTTAAACAGGCCCAGTCATGGGAAAGCCAGAACAGTTTGCTTCGAGATGACCTTGAGAAAGAGAAGCACACATTATTTAATCTGCAACAGGAGCTACACAAAGAGAAAAGTCTTCAAGCCAAGATTGAGGTATGTTACAATACGAAACTACTTAGTGCCAAATAATATCAAGATATGTGAAAAAATCTGTGGAGTTTACTTGTATGTATTGTCAACGTCTATCTTGAGTGTCTTTACCTCTCTACTTTGACAGTCTTATTATAAACCTTATGCACCTCTATTGGACATGTTTAGGCACCTTTAACACTCATAGATACGTAAGTTTGACCTTCAAAATACTTTGAAATAAATACACACACACACACACTTATTACTCTACATATAGGTGGGTGACAATTATAGCCATGTACTGGCAGCATGGGAGAGGTGCTAAGTTGTGTATCTGAAGAACGTTTCTTTAGTCTTCTGCTTAGAAGTACAAATTGTAAATCACATTAAAATGTTTCTCTAATTTTATTACTTCTCAATCAATTAAAAGAATTCATCTGCGCTTTGAATTCCTTTTTATTTGTTCACGTGATTGCTTCACTCGATAATTCTAATTGGATTATTTCGTTCCATTTAGAATCAGATTAAACAGAAGTATACTAACAGTGCGCATTCAATCATCTATCGCACAAGTCTTCCTTGCAAGTCTTTTTGTTTGTTGTGTATCAGAGTAGATTTTGTAGAATGAGAGGGTTAGTTTTTATGAAAGAGTAAAAGACAAATATTAATCATTAAATCTTACCAATAATAGTCAAGATAAAACACGACGTTATGTAACTTTTGAAGTGGTCTTGTCTTGGGTGACCAACTCTCTTTTAATAATCCCCTGTACGTCACTGTTTAGATTTGCTCCTCTTGTATAGAAATAGGCTTCTCAGTACATATATATACAAGTGCTTTGTTTAAATAATAGCTTTTCTGTTATATCCGTGTTCTTATTGTTTAGAATGGGTACTCAAACAGCTTATTATTCTACTGCATCACTACAATGGTGGAAATGTTACAGGGTAGATTGGCAAAAGAGAGAGCTGCGAAAGAAAAGCTCCTTTCTCAGGTTGCATCCATTAAAAAGGAGAGAGAACAACGTGAGCTGAACATGAAATCTGAGGAGGATAATATTAGAAGGAAGGCTGCCAGGGATCTGCAGAAATATGTGGAAGATATTGCAAAGGTGGAGAAAGAGTTGGTTGAGTTGAAACTAAAATCTGACTCTGAAAAAATAGCAGCACTTCGTAGATGTGTTGATGAAAGGAATGATAGGTTCTCAAGAACACAGAGTAAGTCTCAAACAACGGTGAGCTGCCAAGACAAGTTGGGTGGTGGAAGCTTGAGGCGTGAGCAGGAGTGTGTGATGTGCCTATCAGAGGAGAGGTCAGTAGTTTTTCTGCCATGTTCACATCAGGTTGTGTGTCCTGAATGCAATGAGCTCCATGAGAAGCAAGGGATGAAAGATTGCCCTTCATGTAGGACCCCAATCCAAGGTAGGATTCGTGCTAGATTTGCTCGGCATTAGATCATAGTGAATGAATGGGAATCCTGTAGAAGAAATACATTGTGCTTCCTCCTCCCCTTCCAAAACCAAAAGGAAATAAAAAAGAAACAAAAACAGAATAGACAGAGAAAGAACTGTCCCAAGGGACAGTTGAGTGTAAACACCGTTTATGCTTTTTTACATTTCCAAACATAAATCAAGCAGTCAGTTTTTATATAATAGCGTATCTTGAATTATATGAGGTCTTCTATCACTGAGTTTTTATATAATAGCGTATCTATTTCCGCTTTCTTTTCTTCGTGCAGGTATGTGAGGTTCCATCCATTCTTCTCCCTTGTGGTGCATAAAATTATTTTGGTTTCGATAATTACATTTTTAATCGCATTTTACCATTTAAGTATTTTTACTGCTCGTCGAATTTTTACTTTTTCACACATTTTATAATCAATGTTTTCCCTCATATTTTACTATTATAATTTTTCCAATTTTGCCGTTATAGTTTTATTTAGATAAATTTTTCCAATAACACTATGCACAAGTTAGTTTGTAGAAATTCTTATAATTTCTTTAATTTATTATTTTTAATTTGTATATAAGTTAATTTAAGTTTATTAAAAGATATTATTTTTTTAATATTTTTCTTACTTAAAGGTGTTTAAAGAAAGTCTCACATTCTCGCTACCATGTAGGTCCTGTTCCCATTTTTACAAAGCAGATATTTGTTCTTGCATGACACAAGAATTTTCTAATATTAAAGTTTTATTCATTCTTTGGCCGCCCATAATTTAAATTATACGCAATTTTAGTTTTTTTTTTTTTGTAAATCAAGTTTCTTTAAATTTTAAATTAAATAACTCAATTTTCTTTTCTTAATTTAATTAGGATGTTTTGATAGCAGAATAAATGTATTTTACACTTTCACTCAACTATATGAATATGTATGACAACAATTATACTTTTGTAATAATATTTTAAAAATCATGTTTAGGGTAATTTTTACTGATTGATCATGTCAAATATTTTTTGTTGATATATCGAACACATTTTCTTTTGTTTGGAACATTTAAAATCTCATTTTCTATTAAAATATTTGGAGATTTATTTAGAATTTGGAATACAGAATAATTTTATAGATTTGTAATTAAATAGTTGGTATTTTTTTCATAAAATTTAAAGGAGTTAATAGGGTATTTATTTTTAGACTCGTTTATTTTATGTTAATTTAATGTTCTTTTTAATGAAATTGTACATCTTGCTTAAGGTGAGTAAGAGAAGGTTTAATACAATATAATGATTTTGAGGGAAAAATATGGACATAAGAATTTTAAGTAAGGAAATAATAAAAGTTGAATTATAACTAATAACAAATTTGAAAATATTATAAATTTTATAAGAGAAACTAGATGGTATTAACACACTGCTGTTTCAAGTAATATTAGACTTTTTTTTTTTTTTTTAAGCTAGGTTTGTGTTTTTACAAGAGTCGGGATGTCCTCGTAAGAACAACAAGTTTTTTTTTTTTTTTCTACAATGTTTTCTCTGAGTCAACAAAATGTACTTCTCTTTTTTGTACTATGTCTTATCTGAGTCAGCAAACTGTATTGAAAATGTAATAAATGAGTAAAATAAATAAAGATAGCATACTTCAAATGTCATCTATTTATAATATTTGAATACATTCTTAGTTAGGTGGGTCTGGATTAATTTTATTGACCGTAATATTTGATTAGTGTTTTATCATGTACTTTCTTTCATAATGCTGCTTATGTTGCTAATCTGAAATGATATCGTCGTAGGTAGCCGACATCAACTTAGTATTGAGTAGTACAATTTCAAAGTCAAATATTATAAATAAAAAAATCTATAAAAAAAATAAAGAATTAACTTCTGTTATAGACATTGTCTGTCTCCATCTCCATAAAATTAATGTAATCTCCCAAATATAAAAAAGTCTTTAACATGAATACCATAAAAAATATATACTTTTTTTTTTTAAATAGTACTTTTTATTTTTAAAATAATAGTCTTTTAGTTTTATCTTCAACTATCCTCCTATTATAACTAATATAATCAATGCAAAATCATTTACGTTGACAAAAATTTAAAAAAAAATGAAAAAGTTAAGAGTATTCTTTATTAAGTTTATACTAATTGAATTCTTAATATATATATATATATATATATATATAACTTTAAAAACTATTATTATATAATAGAAAGAATAATTAGGGTGTGAAATCAAGAATTAGTCCATATTGAAGTTATTAAATCAGATGTCCAAAATATATCGTAATTCTCTTACATCATTTATTAGTTAAATGACAGAATATGAATTTTGTTCACACATAATTTATATTTGTAGATAAGTATTCTGTAAGCATAAACTAAAAGTAGAGAATTTATTTTCATAATGAAACATACAATTCGAACTTGAAATTGAATAAGTAATCCGATAATGGGGTATAATAAGTCCACTAAATCTTACTAAATACAATATTAAAAAAATGAGTTGAAGCTTAATCCAACTCGAAGATATCCAACATAAAAATGAAGAAAGTTCGATACTATATAATAAATAAAGGCATATAAATTATAAGATTTATACATAAAAATTATTTTCAAAAATATAAAATTAACACTTATGTAGACATTTAATTTTTAATTCAAAAAAATATAATAGCATGATTAAAATATGGATATACATGTGCAACAATAACTAAGTTATATTTTTAATACAGTGTATGAAATAATTTAAAAATAATAATTAAAATTATTGTACGTTTAAGATTTAATTTAATTAAATCTTGTATTTAAAATATGCACTAGATGTATATATGTTAATTAAATCTTAAGTTAGTAATTTCTTATTACACCTGTAATGCTCCGCTCAAGAGACCACTGCTTTTTTAACAGTATAACATTCAAGAAAAACTAAATTTTATTTAATAATTTTTTCTTAAACGAGAGAACTTCGATTAAATAACATTTTATTACTTTAAATAAAGTGTTTTAATCTTGTCTAAGTTAATTTTAAGGATTTAAAAGTGATTTATGTTAATTTAATTAGTATTTTACTTAAAATGATTATTATTACAACCGTGTTGAAATTTGTTAATGAATATATAACGTGTTGTATGTGAGAGGTCGTCACTACGAGAATAACCTAACCTTATATGTAATATAGTGTATATTTTAAATTATTGGATATGTTAAAGTATAGTTTAAATTTTAAGTTATAAAATATATTAATAATATCTTAGATAGTAAGAGTTTATGAGAATTTTTTTTATCACCTATTTAAGGGTGAAGAGTTACTACATACAATCAGTGTATCAAGAGTTATATTATCCTACTTAGATGAGTAGTTGATGATTATATATAATTATAACTACGATAGAGGTTAGTCCCATATCTTCAAACTTGAAATAGTTTTTTAAAATTTGTTGAATATTTTTTTTATTGAGTATGAATTCTTTAAGGTCTTTAACAAACGATGAATAAATGGTATATGATTTATTTATTAAAAATATTATGTACAACTTAAATAATTATTATTAAGGTTATGTAACTTGTTTTTTCTATCTCATCCTTTTATTATAATTATCCTAAGCTGTGATAAATATATTTTGACCCAATAATAAGTGATAATATAACTATTGAGTTTTTTTTTTTATTACGCTGAAGTAGAGAAAAGTTTAATATATTACCTTTGATTTCAAAAAAAAATTTGTTTACATTTCGTGTGTGTATATATATATAGAGAGTGAGAGAGAGAGAAAAGTTTAATATATTACCTTTGATTTCAAAAAAAAAAAAAAATGTTTACATTTCGTGTATATATATATATTATAAATTTAGACTAATTTGTAAGTCTTTATAAATGAAAAGTTAAGTTGTATATTGTATTATATAGAATGAAAATAAATTATATTGGTATTTTCTTGAAATTAAAATATATTACTTTTTTAATTATAATATTTAGTAGTTTTAAATATATTAGTGTGATTAGCAAGGAAAAATTGTCGATATGTCCGAGTGGTTAAGGAGACAGACTTGAAATCTGTTGGGCTTCGCCCGCGCAGGTTCGAACCCTGCTGTCGACGATGTGCTTATAATATGTTTATTTTGAACAAAATACTATTTTCATGATTTTATCCAAAAATTATATTTTAAAGCACCGCATACTTTTATTATAATTATCTTAAGTTGTGATAAATATATTTCGATACAATAACAAGTGATAATATAACTATTGAGTTTTTTTATTACGCAGAAGTGTAGAAAACTTTAATATATTACGTTTGATTTAAAAAAACTTTGGTTTATATTTTGTATATATATTTTAAATTCAGAGTAATTTGTAATTCGTTATGAATGAAAAGTTAGGTCGTATATTATATTATGTAATATCAATGTTTTATATTATTTTAATTTAATCATATTATTATTATTACTATAATAGGAATTTACAATTTTCATTGGTATAAAATGAAAATAAAATTTATTGCCATTTCTTTATTTTTTTTTCCTTCAAATTAAAATGTATTACCCTGAAATGTTATATTTACATTGTTTAGCTATCAATTATACTCTTTGAACTAACAAATAAATATAATAGTGTGACGAATTATAAAGAAATTGTCGATATGTCCGAGTGGTTAAGGAGACAGACTTGAAATCTGTTGGGCTTCGCCCGCGCAGGTTCGAACCCTGCTGTCGACGACTTTTTTTAAATTCTAATGTTTTTTACTTTTAATAAATTCTTATTTAATCTAAAATCATAACTATATGTATGACTTAGTTATACATTATTTTGAACTAAAATTGCTTTTATTACGATTTTATCCAAAAGTTATATTTTAAAGTACTAAATATAATTTCAGTAAATCATTTTAGAAAAAAGGAAAAATGAATTGTTCTTAAAGATATGATTTCAGCAGAGTTTATTTTTTTTTAAACCAAACTGATATGGGGCTTCCGGTTCTAAATTTTTTAAAATATTAAATTATACTCAAATAAAGAACTAAGACAACCAGCGAGTGCCCACGTGAATGCAATTTGTAAATCACATAAAAGAAGTTTTGAAATAGCCAAACAATCCTAATGCATTGTTTTGAAAGGGTGGTTTACTATTGTGGATATTTATGGTATTAATTTTAGATGATGTGTGATAATGATTTAAGTGATTTCTGATAACTTATAAGAAAAGTTTTAAAATGAAAACTAGAGTGGGAGATTAAGAGAACATGGTGAATTTGTGAGGATTATTTAATAAAGTATTAATTTATTTTTTAAAATAATTTAATTTATTGATTTTTTAGGAAATAATTTTATTTTTAGTTTCTCAACTAATATTTTTTAACCAAAAATTTATTTTTAAAAAATACACTCAAGAACAATTTTAACTTTACATTTAAAAACATTCTACCATCATTCATTCAATCAAATCAATTAAATGTAGTAGTAAACTTTTTACTTAATTTCATTATCTTTTCATTAAACAAATAATCCTACTTTCCCTAATTTACTTTCTCTTTATCTTCTTTTAACACTTTGTTTAGATTTGGAAGAAATTGAGAAAAAAATAAAGAAAAAGAAAAAAATTGAAAAGTGATTTAAGAAAAAGAAAAATGAAAAAAAGTTTGAATGTATTTAATTGATAGTCCAGAAAAAAATTAATTAAATACTATTATAATTCACTAAAATATCTTTAGTTTAATTTAAAAAATAATAATTATAAATTAAAATTAAAAGATGATTAATTATGAAATTATTATTTAGTAAAAATAAAAATGATTTTGAAAAATTATTTAATATTTAAGATCTTTAAATAATTAGTTGTAAATCATGTCAAAATAAATTTCCCACCTACCAATTAAAAAATTAAATTATAATCTAAAAAATTTTCAAATGAAAAAAAATAGGATTGAAGATTAAATTTAAAGAAAATTGAATAGGTATACTTATAACAAACTTAACCTTTACAACATTATATTAATTTTTATTGTTTTATTAAAAGTTCACATACATTATATTATTTTTTATGTTTTTAATTAAAATTTCACATTATTATTGTCTAAATAATTTATTTTTTATATAATTTATTTGGAACTTTCTTAAAGTAATAAAAGTAATCTAAAATGACTAAAAAAATTAAGAAATAACACAAATTTAAATCAATTTTGGATTCAATCACTTTCATATAATTTTATTTAAATTTATGCATGTCTCATCGTATAAAAATGTAGATAACCTGTTGTTTAATATTAATATTAATGTGTGGATACAAAGAACATTGATACTAAACCAAACAATGTGAAAAGACATCTAGCTATTCAAATACCAACACATGTGCATACCATTTATTTCTCTAGATTTTAGAGTCACTTTTACACTATTATGAAAACTCGCATTTGGCATAGGCCACTCCATGAATGGGGAAAACCAGTGTACAAATCCCATCACTTAAATGAAAAGCTCTAAAATCTAGTTCAATGCATTAATCAGTCATTTTGGTATAACTTAACGAAATAAAAATTAAAAATAATTTTAAAATTTAAGTCATATAAATAAATTTTAATTTAATTTTTATTATTTTTCATTTTTAAAAGTTAAATCTATTATATTTAAAAGTGATTTTGCCTATAATTCCGCAGACGGACTCAATCCGAATCTATTTGAATCACAAACTAAATATTAACCTAGTTCAATTTAAATTATTATTATTTACAAGTTATTCAAGTATTTAAATATTTCAAGAACAATTTTGCTAGTTTCACTCTGCCTTTCTCTTTCAGAATTCTTGTCGTGGTGCTTCTTTTCCTTCAGAAAGTGACTATACGTGATGATTAGATTTACATTATATGGCAAACATATACATTCCTCTGCCACTGTAACTGTTGTGCATTAAACTTGTAGGGTACATTGTGAAACAGACCTTCCTGTTTTACTATATTGTTTTCTATACATAATATATTTTGGCACATACAAGTCTATCAGTTCAGATTTGAATCTTCTGTAAGTCTGTGATCTTTTATTTTTATTCCCATGTCTTACTCTTTTTATTTATTTCTAGTATTTTTTTCACATAAAAAATCTAGGTAAGAGATTATTAGATACTAAAACCAAATATATAAATAATAGTATTTTCATTTTGGTCTTGATAAAAGAATGATAAAAACTAAAACTTGTGGAGTGTGTAAGGAAAAAAAAAAGCAATGCAGAAAGGTGGGTGCCCATTTGCCCTGGTATTCCAGCTTTATTTGGTCTTGACAAGGTGTTTGAGTCCATTCCAACTTCCTAAGTTGATGAAATGGGGTCCCAAATACAGCTCACACTCTATTGTATCTGATTTTTATTCTATTTTTATCACAGAACACAAGTTCTCACATCTTAGCTGCAGTGAGTCAGAGTCAACAGTCACAACTCCAGTCTTTACTCTTTAGATTATTTTGTAAAATGGTAATGGGAGGTTAGGTTCATGGGAGATGGTTACGCCGGGTTTCCTGTGACGTGGAGTTCCAAATAAGAATCTCACTTGCATGCCACCATCACCACCTCAACTTCTTTCCTCATTTAATTTACTCTCTTTATTGCCATTAATATTCCTTTCATTCCTCACTTCTCTATCTTAGTCAAACAAGAAAAACAATAAAAATATGAAGTGGTAACAATGCTCTGAACTTACCATTTGCAATGTATATATTCGGATAAACTTTTTCCTAGTCAAAATGATTAATAAAAATGCACCAAGTTTTAAACTACATCAGCAAGTTTTACATGCCTTTGCCTTTGCGTGTGTTGTGTTGTGTCCACTACACAACTAAAAGCAAACCAATAATCTTTTCTTTTTTGGTAGCAGTTGGGGATGAGCACGACAGTGGTCATACCATACCCAAATGCATCTCCCGTTTCTCTTATTTCTTGTCTCTCTGCTGAATTATGGCATCCTCCTCAGATAAACATTCCATTTCCCTAAGATTTCCTTCACAAATGCCAAATGCCACCAACTCATTTCCTTGAACACCCTTCCCGTTTTCTACTCAACTCTCAACACAAAGCAAAGCAAGCCTTCAACTAGTCCCTAATCTAATCCATGTCAACATTTCTTTATTTACTCGGTTTTTGTTTCTTCATTTTCCTTACAAGCTACTATATGTTATCCAGCTAGTGCTTCCATTCCCACACGAAGTCCATGCCTTGCCAAACGTCACCACAAGACAGAGTTAAAAACCGCAACTCTGCGATTAATTAACTCCACATCTTATGATCTCCCCAAGGCAAGACCCTGTTTTGTCACACGCCCACTTCTCCACCATGTTCAAGCTCATCAACAAGAACCTCCGCCGCCTTCTCCGCCGTCTCCGCTGGCCAATTCGCCGCCGCTCGAAGCCCAAAGTAGTAGTGATCAACAAGCTCGACAAAAACGCCCCAAAGGCTCAAACCGAGCCAAGCCCAAACCTTTCCGCGACGGTTCATCCGAACGCGCAATTGGGTGCTCCGAAGCCCATCCGGGTGGCGACGTTCAACGCCGCGCTGTTCTCCATGGCCCCGGCGCTCCCCAAAGCCGCACGCGAGTTGGGGGAGCAAAACGGCGTCGCTTCGAAGGCGAATTCGCGGCCGAGAAGCATATTGAAGCAGTCGCAGTCAGTAAAGAACCGAGCAGAGGAGAACGTTGGTAGCCGACAGAAGATGAGGGTTTCCATAAATTTACCAGACAACGAGATTTCGCTGCTGCGAAGCCGACAATCGAGCTTCTCGGAACACGACAAGGAGGGGTTGAAGGTGTGGTCGTGGGAAGGAGGTGGGGCCCACGTGAGTAACAGAACGGTGGTTGAGGTTCTGAAGGAAGTGGACGCAGATGTTTTGGGTCTGCAAGATGTGAAGGCTGAGGAAGAAAATGGGATGAAGCCTTTGTCTGATTTGGCGGCGGCGCTGGGAATGAACTACGTCTTCGCCGAAAGCTGGGCACCTGAGTACGGCAATGCTGTCTTGTCCAAATGGCCCATCAAACGCTGCGTCTCTCACAAAATCTTCGATCACACCGATTTCAGGTCACTTCTTTTAACTAACTTTCACTTTCATCATTTGCGTTTCTGCACTTTCTTTGTTTATGTTAAGGTTAAGTTTTTTGGGTCACTGGAATGGAACAGGACTGAACTCGGAAATGGAGGCACAGTAGTTTTCATTGTTCAAAGAAACACACGAATACTTATTTTGACTTAGTTTTTTTTATTGTTAATACATAGAAATTAAATAGTACATTTTTTTATTCATTACGTACATTTCATGAATCGTTTATTAAAATGCGTTTATTATTCTATCATTAAATAAATACATGTAGCAGGTATTTTCTTTCATTTTTTTTATATAGTAATGTAACCCCAATAAAAAATATTTTTGAAAGAAAAAGAAGTAAAGTTACAACACCTTTTGGTTCTCTGCTCTTGTATGTATTTCGAAGAAGCTTCTTCGTGCATATCATTGCAAAGAAAAATGAAGAGATAATCACTTTTCTGCTCATAAAGTGACCAATTATTCCACCACTTTTGCACCAAAAAAGAATTCTCAAACTAACACATGGGAAGTTTCCAAAAGCCATACAGAAGATTTTCTCATTCACAAACTACTCACTCTTTCAAACCAATGCTTAAGCAATGATCGACCTCCATTTAGCTTTACGCAAAAAAGTTTAGCGTTAACATCAATTCTGAAACTGCTCTTAGATTCTCTTTCCTTGTTTTCTTCTACGTGGCAACGGCAATGATAAATGCACGACATGCCAACTGTAATAGCTGTAGGCAGCGATGCAGGATCCCACCTACTCCATACAGGGATTCTCTGTTGTCACCATTCATCCATGGTCCCTTCACACTCATTTTTTTTTTTAACCTCAATCGGATTTTTTTAGAAGTTTATTCCAACGAAGGAACAGCAATTCCAGCGTTTTGTTCTTGTTTTATATACACTTTTAGATTCTCCAAATACAAACGGTGGCTTATTTCCTTGAATACTATAAACAACTCCTCCAAAATGTAAATTTACTTGGTTGGTGTTTTTAAAGAACGAAACTTGCACTGTGCCCAGCATAAAATAATTGTAGTTTGGTAGAGTAAATTTGTCTGATGCAAATGAGAATAGTCAGAACATTTTGTTGCTGAAGTTCATCATAATTATATTGAGAAATTTGTTCCTTTCCTCCAAAGGCATCATCTATTGCTAATGACCATCTATTGAAAAATGATTGTGGAAATCCAAATTTCAACCAAACTAGTTAGAAGGACTGAAGCATTCTAGACTGAAAGCATAGTGGTTAGAGAATGACTTAACAACAAGGATGAGCATGACATGCAAAAAAAATTGATTGATTAATTTTTTGGCCACAGGAATGTTCTGAAGGCCACTATCGATGTTCCTCAAGTAGGTGAACTTAACTTCTACTGTACCCATCTTGATCATCTTGATGAGAATTGGCGAATGAAGCAGGTAAATGCAATAATCCAATCTAGTGACGAGCCTCACATCTTAGCTGGAGGCCTTAATTCACTAGATGAGTCGGATTACTCCCAAGAAAGATGGACAGATATTGTGAAGGTATGCATGACACAGAAGTAACACCTCTATTATTTTGTTGCTTTTTGGTCTCACTCTCAATAACAAAAGTAGAAATCAAAATTTTTGTTGGGTCCAGTACTATGAAGAGATGGGAAAACCAACACCAAAGGTTGAAGTGATGAAATATCTCAAGAGTAAAGACTACACTGATGCTAAGGACTATGCAGGGGAGTGCGAGTCCGTTGTGATGATTGCCAAGGGCCAAAGTACAAACACAATTTTCAAACTCTAAACATGGTTATTAATTGTTGCTATTATTATTGTTCTTACTATGATCACTAAAATTGCAAATATTATGCAGGTGTCCAAGGCACATGTAAGTACGGAACCAGGGTAGATTACATATTATCATCATCAAATTCTCCATACAAGTTTGTTCCTGGTTCCTATTTAGTGCTTTCTTCCAAAGGGACTTCAGATCATCACATAGTGAAAGTTGATGTGGTGAGGGCAAATGACAACCCTGAAGAAAAGGTGACAAAGAATACGCAACAACCAAGACAGAGAGTTGTAAAAATAACACAATCCACTCCTTCAAAAGGTATCTGGAAAACACACACTTGACACCTAAATTGAGTTCCCTTGGTTTAGATTAGTACGATGATGATACTATTTTGGAATTGGGGCATTTTGTTTGGTTCCTGCTTCGTCATCTGACCTTCTGTACACAGCTTTCTTCTTATAGATTTAGAAGCATATCACAAAAAGAGTGTGTAATGTGATGGTGTATGTCATTTTTTCACAAAATAATTGTATAGATTTTGATTAAGAACTTTAAAAATCTATGAAGTGATTTCTTCCTAGTCATTCCTTGACTATGTTCCTATGTATGAAATTTTTGAAAAAAATAATTGTATAGATTGACTTTTAAGAATTTTGAAAATGTGCTGAGTGATTTCTTGCTTCTCTATTTTTTGGGAATGTTCATAAAATTCAGGATTATGATACCCTGTTTTTGAATGGAAAGCATAATTAGTTCATCACTATTAATATTTTATAAAAAAAATAATAAGAAACAGTATCATTTATTATTATTATTATTATTATTTCTGATATAACTTCGTAAAAATGAGATGACGTTTATGAGTTCTTGGTCGGTTTTTTTTATAACATATACTCAGGGTTTGTTTGTGTAACTTAAGAAAAAAAAAATGCTTGTGTAAGTTTTTCCAAGGCTAATGTTAGAAAAAAAGGTTAAATAATTTTTTTAATAAATGAAAAAGTTATTAACTAGTTTTGAACTCTGGAAGTTGACTTTTGCACTTTGGAACATAAAAATAAAGAATTTAAATGAAATTTAAGAGTCTGCAGTATTTAAGAAAACATAAATATACACATTTTAAATTAAATAAACAAAACTATAATTGAACATTATATTTCCTTTTTTTAATTTAAATTTAATTAAAACTTTCTGCATCTTGTGATGGAGTTTGGATTCAGAGAGAAAACTCCAACAACGTCCATAACCAGAAGCAGGCAAAGAATAATTAAGAATGAGATTTGTTGCCATTGCCAATGGAAATAAAGTCAAAACAGGGAAAATGCTATTTTTTTCCATTTAACTCACTAGTCTAAACCAAATAGTATGAGGCACTTGCAGCAACATTTGGAAAAGAGATTTTAACAAATCTCTGCACTACCTAGCGTCACATCAGTAACCAAAAAACAACAATAATACGTGAAACAGAAAATAAAGTTGATGACAAAAATGAAAAACAAACAAGTAATTATTAAAATCAAACCATTTTTTAGAGCACTGTAATTGCTTTAACAATACCCTCCTTTTCAAGTGCAGTCTTGTCCTCAAGGGTGAAAATTATTAGGAAACTGTTTGAGCATACCATAATAGAACTCTCAAGTGGTATGTTCTATCGGTAAATTCTTCCACTTAAGCAATATCTCAGTAGCAAGAATACCCTTTTAACCATTTTCTATTCCTATTCAGAATAGCCTCTAGCTCACCTTTAGAAGGAACAGGTGAATATGGTTGTGGTAAAAGATTTATGGTACAAGATTGAGGATCTCTGCACATTTTCAACTTAGACACATAAAACACATTGTGTATGCCTGAATAGGGGGAAGTTCCAATTGATTATTTGTTGCTTCTATACAAACAATTGCACGGAAATGTTGTTTACAATTGCTAATGTAAGCAATTGGGTGTTTTTCTTGCATCAGCACAACACCAATACCTGAACCCGGTGCATTCTTCTCCACAACAAAAGGATTAGAAAAATTAAGGAGAGCTACCACAAGAGCCGAGATGAGGGAATCTTTGAAAGCCTGAAAAGCAACAGCTGATTTTTCTTACCACTGAAAACTATCTTTCTTTAACATATCAGCCAATGGTTTTGTGATTTTGCCAAAGTCCAGGTGGAGGCAACTGTTTCGAATCCTCGGATATGTCACCAAGTTCAACAATAAAATCTTTGCAAGTATGGACCTCAAAGTGATGAATGGTTCTTCAAGTATAAAAAACACATTTGAGCACCTTGTTGTACAACGCGAGTGAAATCCTTTTTGTTGTTGATCAACTTGATGTTTAAGGCTTGGCTCCCCTCAAAGCAAATCTTTTTTTCATCTATAGAAAAATTCATCAGCAACTTGGTAAAATCCAAAGGATTGGACCCAAAGAGTTAATCATTGGATACTCAATATCAAATCACAACACAACAAAGGAAGCACTATCACATCAGCAATAAACTTGTTTTGCTGTAATTGGCGAGTAAAGCCCTTGCGTTTGTGTGTATATATATATATATATGTATAAGGAGCCTCCAACCTTGTACCACCTCCTGCTGTCACAATCATTGGAGTGTTGGAGTCTGATTTACTCCCAAACTTTTTAGCTAATTACAAATCTAAGAAATTTGAGTGCTAGTATTTGCAACATTTTCTTGATATATAGAACCTTGACCCGCACTGTTTGATAATTATGCACCCGTGTTAAAGCATTCATAGATAATTTAGGGCCACTGAATTAGGTGCTAACAACACTAACTGACCCATTTTCTTCTGTAATCTCTGCTTCTCCGTCCACAGAGTCATCATCATCAATTCCCAACACTAAGAGTTGAGATCTTCTATGCTTGGTGCCCAGGACAAATGCTTCATCCCAAAATATTCACAAACCTTTAGCTCTTCTATCTGTCAAAATGGATCAACACTTTCTTTAATTTTTTGTCCAAACTAGATCAATCCTTCCTTTATTATTATATAATGATTAAAGAAAAAAGGATGTTTCTTTCTAAATCCAATAAATTTCCTGAGTCATCTGATTTTTTTTAGCATAGAGTTTCCAAAATGTAATTTCTATATGTTTGATGACAAATTGCAGAAAACACTCAAAAGAATCATTACGATACAGAAAACACCCACGAAGAAGAGTTAAAGCCAATTATAAAATACTGTACATTTGTTGAAGATTGCTTTTTTTTTTTTTTTATGTGACATGAAGCTATTATCAAATAATTATTCAAATATTTTTTGTTACAGAACTTTGTTTCTTTCTCCTATAGAACTTTGTTATTTTTTCAATTTTATTACTTTTTTTTTAAAACTTAATAGTAGTTTTTTTCATATTTTTAGGAAAAGTTTGTTTTTCTAATTTTGTATAAGATTCTTTTTTTATCAATGAAAAATTATCATTGTCTCCATATATTTTTTATAATTGGTATCAGAGCTCTTAGTTCTTATGGGTTTGATACTGTGAGAGAAATAACAAAAGGAAAACAATGAGGAGCTTTTCGACAAAAATAAAAACTTCATCCATGGCCAGAAACTTAATGACAGCACCTCCGATTTTCTCTGGAGAAAACTATCAAATATGGTCTGTCAAAATGAAGTCTTATTTAGAAGCAAATGATTTGTGGGATGTTGTGATGTTTGAAATCCAGCCGCTACAAGAAGATCCAACTGTAGCTCAAATCATAAATTACAATGATGAATCAATAAGAAGATTGAAGGCCAAGATCTGTATTCACTCTGTTGCTGTATTCACTTTGCTGTTTCTGATGTTGTATTCACTAGAATTATGGCTTGTGAAACAACTAAAGAAGCATGGGACACTCTCCAAGAGGCATTTCAAGGGAATGAAAGAACTCGACAGATGCAAGTTTCCAATCTCAGAAGAGAATTTGAGATGCTGAGAATGAAGGAGGCCGAGATCATAAAAGAATATTTTGATAAGCTCTTGGTAGTGGTCAACAAGATCTGACTATTACGTGAAGATTAGATTTACCTGATAAAAGGATCTTAGGAAAAGTGTTGGTGAGTCTCGCAATGAGGTTTGAAGCAAAGATCTCATCACTTGAAGATTCAAGAGATGTCATAAAGATTTCACTAATCGAGTTTATGAACTTTCTGCAAACCCAATAGCAGAAAAGAATGTTGAGACAAGAGCCGAGTATTGAAGGAGCTTTTCTAGCAAAGTCACAACTGAGTTACAAAACAAAAAAGAAAGGCTGAAAAAGTGAGAAGAAAAGAGATGAGAATGACAATGACGAGAAGGAGAAGTACTCAGCATGTCAACACTGCAAAAAAAACTTCTCATCCACATTGGAGATGTTGGTGGAGACCCGATGTGATGTGTAGGTCCTACAATCAAAAGCGTCATGTGGAGCAGGTATGCAAAAAAAAAAAAAAGCAACAAGGGATGCAAATTGCTCAAAAGATCGATGACGAGAAGGAAGAGTATCTTTTTGTGGCAACTTGCTTTGCTAGTGACATTACTAGTGAAACATGATTGATTGATAGTGGATGCACTCATCACATGACTCGTGATAAAGGCATGTTTGTAAAGCTGGACAGAATCCATTTTTCGAAAAGTCAGAATTGAAAATAGAAACTATATTGAGATCAAAGGCATAGGTAAAAGAATAATCTTTGATGTTCTATATATCCCTGAAATTGATCAACTAAGTGTTGGGCAACTTTTAGAGAAAGATTATGTTATTGTGTTTAAAGATAAAACTTGTGAAGTCTTTGATACTATTGGCATTAAGATGTTGTCAGTGAAGATGAAGTACAAAAGCTTCTATGTAAACTTACAAACAGACCTTACTCTTCTGTAGCTGATTCGGGACAGATTGGGTATAAAAGAGACGGAATCTGTGAAATCTGTCAACTCGGGAGCAGTCTAGGAAGCTTGCAATGGAAAATCATGGGTTGAATTCTCATGACGGTGTTCAAGTTTTTAAAGAAATGATTATGAAGGAGATTAAAGGCCTTGATGTTGTTCCAGAAATAATTGAGCAGGAAGGTTGTGATGAAAATGTGGATGATCATCATGTGAAAGATACTATATCCCTATTTGACATATATCAGAGATGTAATGTTACAATACGTAAACCTCCTGATCATGAGGAAGCTTTCAATGACCTAAATTGAAAAAAAGATATAGAGGAGGAGTTGTATATGATTGAGAAGAAAGACACTTGAGAACTTGTTCAGATACCTCCAGATGGAAAGGGTATTCCTTCTAAATTTTGTGAGGAACATCTTCCAAAAATTGTATAAGACGTGGTTTTAGAAGATGAAAACGGCTCAGAATACGAGGCAGTTTACATTGACAACAAAAGTGGACTTAGCGGTGACTGGAGAGCATTTGCATTGGACCATAAACTGGATGATGGAGATGCCCTTATTTTTGAATTGATTGAAGCTTCCAGATTTAAGATTTATATTGTTAGAGCATTTACAAATTTAGCTGAAGAAAAGGGAAAGGATATTTTAGTTGAAGAAGGAAATATGCATGCAACCAAATACCGAAAGTTAGATGTAATTTTGAGTTAGAATCGAAGACTTAGAAAGCCAAGATAGACAGCTTCATATGAAACTAATGAATCACAGAATTCTCAGGAGCATAATGAGAAAGAAGTCAAATCACAGGGTGTAAATTCAATTAAGCAAACTAAAATCTCTAAGAAAAGAACACACAAGAAATCTATACTTTCGACTACTGCAGATTCAAAAGGGAAGGTGCAAATGAAAACTGAGAAACCAAAAGTATCGCTGGAGCTGTCAAACAAGACAAGGAAATCAAAGGGTATCAATGAAATTGATGACTCAGGTGAGTTAGAGAAGAAAAGTTTTGTTCATGATGCTGATAGGAAGTTAGAAAAGGTTGAATTAAGCAAATGTGTGCTGCAGAAAGGTAGAAAAAAAACCAAGTTTTTCAGAGAGAAAGCATAATGTTCGAGCTAATGACTAGTAAAAATCGTTAAAAAGGCAAATTTGAAGACTTGATAGAGAAGATTGATGTTGCATCAAAAGAGGTAAGGAGGAGTGTTAAAGATCGCATCTTTTGATGATGTGGGATGAAGCTGTTACGAAATAATTATTCAAACACTTTTTTTTAGAACTTTGTTTCTTTCTATTACAAAACTTTGTTATTTTTTCTATTGCAGAATTTTGTTATTTTTCTGTTCTAAAACTGAATAACAGTTTTTTCCATATTTTTAAGAGAAGTTTGTTTCTCTAATTTTGTATAAGATTCTTCACTTATCAATGAAAAATTATCATTGTCTCCGTATATTTTCTACAACATTCTGGATGATAAAATTACACACCAATCTATATGTTCTGTCACTACATGTTTTTATATAAAAATGTTCTTTTTATGTTTTGGATTTGGAATGTAATTTTACATTTAGCCTTATCCTAAAGATAAAATGAGTGAAGGGGGAGGTCAGATCTTCATCACCACATGGCATCCGAATATTTTGTTTACAGCTAGATGATGTATATTTTGCATTTATATTTAACAAAAATAATATATTTTTATTCTTATATAGTTTCAGAAGCTATATACGCAATGACTTGATCGTTCATGAACAAGGGCCAGTTACATTTCTTGGCTGGTGAATGAGGCTCATTTAATGGTAGTTGATTCCTCTGCTTCGAGAAAGGTGTTTATGTTTCAAAGGTCAAAATATCTCATTTGTCCCTTGCTGCACCTTCTGCTTCAAATCACTGCATCACAAGATGAGCAGATCTCATATTCCCAATTCCCTCAGCAGCCTCTCCCACGACCCAAGAAAAAAAAAAAGCAATGAAGATGCATTTGAAGAAACAAAAAAGTTCTCCACTAGGCCATTACTTCAATAAAAATATGGTGTCTTCATTTTCTTATATTTCAATAAATTCGGTCACAAGGCCCGCAAAATTAGATGTTTTGATATTGTCAATTATTCGAGAATAATACACCACGCCGTCAAAAGAAAAAAAAAAAAAAAAAAATATCTTAATTTTTTTTTCTTTCTATAAAAAAAAAAAAAAAAAAAATATTATTTTTTATTTTTTATATATATTAAAAAAAAAAAAAAAAAAAAAAA
>Ga0099824_1002835_pt1 | contig 25393 bp, 31 predicted proteins | sample SiratrowhiteBW_FD_76837 | JGI IMG/M metagenome (GOLD analysis project Ga0099824, IMG submission 76837) | Root nodule microbial communities of legume samples collected from California, USA - Siratro white BW | ecosystem: Host-associated > Plants > Roots > Nodule | place: USA: California...
ATCTTGTTTTTTGGTTTTCCATAGTTTTTCCTAATAAACTATGGTGGCGACTCCTCTGTTTTTAAATAAAAATAAAAATTATATTTTTTGTTCGCCGTCCCCGTCGTGACCCCGGTTGCGACAATGTTGTTGTGCCTGATTTAGTTGATGCCAAAAATCTTTTGAAAATTCAAACTTTGACCTTTTATTTACTCTTCCTTGGATTCCAATCTTACTTTTCTTAACCCAAGTGCCTCCTGTTCAAATGTTAAACAAAAAATAATGGGGATTAGTTGTATAATTAGATTAGTAACCAATTCTGAAATACCTACAAAAAATGATTAAAAATGGGACTACGTAGGTTAAAATATAAAGAAGAGTTGATTTTGTTAATATAACATGACTAAATATAATAGGAAAAGTAACATTATGATCTTGCTAGGCGCTCAAACTGAGTACTGACATGAATTTGTTGTATGCATGATCACTCAGGGATTCTCGGTGGACCAGCTTCCCACACTGCTTGGAGGACGTTGACGAGCATCTCTGGAACAATGGGATGAGATTCGGCAACCTGCTTAATACGTTGAGCTTTTAAGTTCCTGCTAGCATGAACTCTGTTGGGACTAATGGGTTGTCTGATCTTGGTGTAAGATAGCAATATACTCTTGAAGAGCATGCATCTCATCACAGTAAGCATCATGATGGGCATGCATCTCATTGTAACGTTATCTTAAAAGAAGCTCCATATCTTAATCACACTTGTCCTATATGCCAACCATGACATTCTGGACACTGGCCTATTGTTTTGGACAATAAGGGCATCAAGAAAAGATGGGTCCATCTCACGGTATGATGAGGTTGATGCAATAGTCTAACTTTTGGTAAGTACCATATGAGATGTGGTATGGGGATAGTTTTACCCAAGCATTATGGTACACCAAATATTCTTATCAAAACTACGTTGGAAATGTCTGAGGTGGATGAGGTTTGACTTCAAATAAATTGAGTTTTGACCGATTTGAATTCTCTCTAACAATGGTTGCCAAGCTTAGCTGATAAAGCACCAAGTGAAGATCCACCTATAAAAGATTCTCTGACGCTCAACTTAGTAAGAGCTTAAAGAAATATATAATAAGTTTTAGTAAGTAAATGAGATCGAATGAGTATTCCCTATAAAATAAAGTTATATTTATAGGCTTTTGGGCCTAAGTTAATACTCAAGTCCAAGTTGTTACTATTTAATAAATTGTTAAGCATTGTAATAGAAATTAATTTTAATATTCAATCCGAGTTATTCAAATTTGTAAGTGGTACCCTTATCAAGCCGATAATATATAATATTATATTTTGGTATAATACTCTATCTTTTTAATTGGGTAACATTATCTCCTTATATTTCGATACTACGTAATAGAAATATTATTATAAATATTATTAAATCAGACGTTGGTTAAACAACCGACGTCACGTAGTTCACCACCACGCCGGTTAAGACCAACCAGCCGACGTGGTGCTTTGCTGAAAATTGAAAACAGAAGAAGCACCATGTCGGTTGGTTCCCCACAACCGGCGTTATGGTTCTCTGCACCACGTCAGTTGGTTTCCCACTACCGGCATTGTGGTTCTCTGCACCATGTCCGTTTAGGCATCAAACCGACGTGGTGCTTCTTCTGTTTTCAATTTTAAGATGCACCACCACGTCGGTTGGTTCCCCACAACCGGCGTTGTGGTTCTCTGCACCACGCCGGTTTAGGCATCAAACAGACGTGGTGCTTCTTCTGTTTTCAATTTTAAGATGCACCACCACGTCGGTTTTGACCATAACCGACGTGGTAATTCCATCACAATGATGGTTTTAACCATAACCGACGTTGTGTTTGCGTTTTTCTTTTAAATATACAGATTAAATAAGCTACTAACCTCCCCTGCATCAATTCCAGAAACTAGCCAAAATTCATTTCAACACACAAAATGATATGCAATTGTAGTTCTTAGTTAGTATATACACTAATTTACACTAAAATCTACTTGTAATACAATAAGAACTACTTCTAATCTACACTAAGATTGACTTCTAACTTTGAGAAAGTACTTTGCCCAGTTTTTTTGAATTTCTTCTATATCATTCTTGTCCAATGGCTCTATATTTTGAAAAACCTGAAATAAATACAAAGTTTATATACCCTGCATCTGGGACATTTATGCACATCATATATTTTCTCTTCATGCACAACCAATACGACAAATTATAAATAATTAGCAAAACAGGCCATGAACTATGTTTGCTACTTAAATTACCATACAGATTCATTCCATCAGTTGCAAAACCAAGTCTGAGATTTCTTGGATCACTTCCAAACTCAAGATACAAAGAGTCGATTTTCTTCCATTGTGGTGAATTGGCAGCATGTCGTAACAACTCATCACATTTTCTTCTACTTGAATGCCATCTCAAGTTCTTTGCATCGCTAAAATTGGTAAAAAAACATTTTAAACGTGGTATAATTGGAAGATACCACAATACCTTGGCAGGAGGACCCTTTTTCATGTCATCTTCATCCTCGTCATCATCCTTTACTTTGCATCTTGATACCCCGCATCTGGGACACTTATGCAATCCTTCGAATTCTTTTTTATACAATATACAATCATTTAATCTCCATCTTTAATTGGCTCAACCAGTCAAGTTTGGGAATAGACCAAGCACCCAAATAACATCTAGAAAGAGCATCCGCAGGCACATTCTCACCTCTAGGTTTATACTGAATTTCAAAATCATATACAAGTAATTTATGCAGCCATTTGTGTTGTTCTGGAGTATGTAGATTTTGGTTAAGCAATGATTTAAGGCTTTGTTGGTTAGTTCGGATGATGAACTTCTTTCCCAACAAGTAGTGTCTGAACTTGGAAATAGCTTCTATAATTGCATAAAATTCTATAGTATATGCAGACTGCCTTTGCATTGATGTGGCCATCTTCTTAGAGAAATAAGCAATTGGATGTTTGTCTTGTATAAGAACAACTCAAATGCCTATCCCAGAAGCATCTGTTTCAATTTCAAATGGAATATCAAAGTTTGGTAATGCTAGGACAGGTTGTGAGGTGATGGCCTTTTTTAATTGTTGAAATGCTTATGTTGCTTGATCATTCCATTTAAATGCTTCCTTCTTGAGCAAATTAGTGAGAGGTCCTGCTATGGCAGCATAATTTTTGATAAACCTGCGATAATACCCTGAGACCCAAGAATCCTCTAAGTTGTTTAACATTTTAAGGCTCTTGCCACTCCATAATTGCTTGCACTTTAGCTTTGTCAATTTTCACTCCCTCTCCCGAGATAGTGTGACCCAAATAATCTATCTCGGTTGTTTCAAATGAACTCTTGGATAACTTGGCATATAATGACTCTTTTATCAACAATTGGAGCACTGTTTCCAAGTGTTGTAGATGTTTGTACCAAGAGGAGTTGTAAACTAATATATCATTAAAGAATACTAGCACAAATTTCCTTAAATAAAGGTCAAAACACAAAATTTCTGAGGCCTTGGAATGTTGTAGGGGCATTCGTTAATCTAAATGGCATCACAAGTCACTCATAGTGCCCTTGATGTGTCCTAAAAGCTATTTTGTGCCTATCCTCTGGTTTCACCAATATCTGGTGGTATCCAGATCTTAGGTCCAGTTTGGAGAACTCCTTGGCACCACATAGCTCATCCAATAATTCATCCACTATACGTATTGGAAAGCTATCTTTTATATTTATGTTATTGAGAGCTCAATAATCTGTACAAAATCTCCATGTACGATCCTTCTTTTTAACTAATAATATGGGAGAAGAGAAGGGGCTCTTACTCGTTTGAATGATGCCTTCCCCCAGCATTTGTTGCACCATCAATTCAATTTGTTCCTTTTGACTATGGGGGTATCGATAAGGATGAACCTTTACTGCAGTAGCTCCCTGGATCAGAGGAATGCTATAGTCATGCTCTCTCTGTGGTGGCAGGCCTATAGGTGCATCAAAAACTTGAGCATGTGTATAGAGTAGTAAAGCAAGTTCTGGCTCTATATCTCTGGTAGTGGCAATTTTCTTTTGTTGGATTCTTCTTGTTGATGTATTTCCAATGTGAATGGTGTTGTTATGGCATCTGTGTTCACTAATCTTTTGATATGATGAAATTGTGCCTGTTTGGGAATTGTAGAATTGTCCCCAAAAATAGTAATAAATTCACCTTCATGCATGAATCTGATAAATGATGAGTCATAATCCACTATGTGTGTTTTGTGTTGCTTGAGTCAAGTGGTGCCCTTAAATCTCCTCCAGCCACGAGAAGCACATAAACCTCTGGAATTTGAAGCTTATAACCTTGGGGTAACACTTCTAAGGATGGAATGTATCCTTCTACAGTCATAATCTTGAAATTCCCCACCATGACTTTAAATCCTGGTGTTGGTACCACTGTCAGGTTCAAAAACTTGGCTATCCACAGTTGAATGAAACTATCTGAACTACCTCCATCAATCAATGCTTGAATTTCCATTCCATTAATTTGTGCTTTACCCTGATCATTGTTGGGCCTGTGGTTCCATGCAGAGCATTATATGACAAGTGATGCTCCTTGACTTGCTTTTCTAGTTGCTGCAGTACATCTTCTCTTGTGGCCTCCCCTGTTTTAATTTCCTCATCCCACCTAAAATCAACTTTATCAGTTGCTTCAAGTTGATATAACATGAAATGTTTGTTTGGGCATTTGTGTTGTCGAGTAAACTTTTCATCGCACAAAAAACAAAGTCCCTTTTCTCGTCTAGTTTGCTGCTTAGCCATGGTCAATTTTTTTATTGAAGCTTTGTTGGTTTTGAAATTAGGGCATTGATTCGGTGTAGGCAACAATGGTGGTAAATTGGTTTTCAGTAGGCTTTGTGCGACTGCCCAATTGTTTTGTTGTTGGTTTTGTGGCCGAAAGGTTTGTGGTCCATGTGTGATTTTCGTGGTCGGAACACACTTATCCTCATACAATCTTGCAAGACTTACTGCTCTCATAAGTGACAGAGGACATTGAGCTTTCACTCCTCTTTTGATTTTCGATTATAAACCGCTAATGAAACAATCTCGTAAAACTTCCGGTGGTTCGATGTTGGTACGATTGGCCAAAGTAACAAATTCCTTACAGTATTCTGTGACCGAGCCCTGTTGTTGGAGCTTAAACAACAATTCTCGTGGTGATTTGAAGAGTGATGGGCCAAATTCTATCTCAATCGCTCTCTTCAATTGATTCCACGATCTGAACTGTGTCGTGCGTTGCGACATTTGAAACAAAGGTATAGCCATTCCCGTCATATGAATTGTTGCGATTTCAATTTGTTCTTCCTCGGGAATTCAGCAAAAATCAAAATATTGGTCCAACGCAAAAATCCATCCCAGCACGTCACTGCCATCAAATTTGGGCAGGTCAAAATGCACCCTTCGAGTGCGTTGTTGTTGATGGTGATGTGAATCATAATCTGAGCCTGAGTTCGAGCCATGTTGATGCTTATCAAGGAGTTGGGCTATTGAATTTTGAATTGCATCAAATTTCAGCTTGGTGGTTTCCGCAATCCGTGCATGCTCCGCATTTTGTTCTTCTCTAGATTCTTCCAACATCTGAAATAATTTCTTAATGTCCGCTTCCATCCCCTTCATCCTTGTGTTCTCAGCTATTGACATTGCAATGAAAGCACCAAATGGAAGGGTGATATAATGAAAATAACGTGTATATCTATCTATCTATATATATATATATATATTCAATCAGCTAAATGTCCAATAAAACAGTTCCAAACTGCAATTGTCTCAATACAATAGCAATTAATAAGAGTAAATTGAAATAAACATTTTACAGCTATATGATAATTTGAAGAAGATTAATATCTGCCCGAGAGATTGAGATTAGGATTCAACACCCATTCATCCAATTCTGCATAATACCAGAAGAAGAAGAAGAAACAGAATATCAAAATTGGGAATTTTGGGGAAAGAGAGGAGTAGAGAGCATAACAAAATTTTGTTATGATAAAAGAGAGAGAAATTGTACCACAATGGTCACTGCCATACAAAATCCCTCCTCCAGCTACTTGTAGTCTTCTCTCTGTCGCTTCTTCTCGGCCTTTGATTTACCACATCACATGCCATGTCAGCTTGTTTTCCTTTAACCATATTTTGCCTCGTGACACATGCACTCTTTTTTTTTTTCAATTCTCTCACAATAATTCCTTTGATATCTACACTTAATAACATATTTTGACATCCGTATGCAAGTATTATTATATATTTGACTATAATTATTATTATTACATATTTCACGTAATAGGTTTACTTAAGTTACTCAATGTTATGCTTCGTACTTTTTTGTAATTTATTCGTTATATTCATTTTGGTTAAACAACCTTAGCCAATTCAAGGATGAAATTATCTATATAAGAGAAATCAAGTTAAGCATAAAGTAAATTTTTTTGAAGCAGTTGTCGTACCTTGGAGATTTATGGATCGAGAGAATCGTTGATTGACCTAATATAACAATTGTTAGAGAAGTTGTAGAAATAGAGACAACTAAAAGACTTGTACCAAAAATGAAGTTGATGTTGTAACAAATACCTTATCTAATAACTATGACTTATACATATTCCATAATATAATAATTATATATATATATATATATATATATATATATATATATATTTATTACGTTCATCAAATTATCTCAAAAGATAACTATAACTCTTTTTATAGAGATTTACAATAATAATATAATCGAAAGAGTAAACAACATATTTCCTATTTCAACATAAGTTTAGAATATAACAACATAAGTTTAAATTTCCTATTTCAAACAATTTACAAACACACTTGAAACTTTCATACTTTTATCTCATACATCATACAACAATCATGAAGCATCTAAAATGTTAAAACTCACATTTTCATATCAGAAACACTAACTCAAATACATAAAAACTTGACTCTACTTCTGAAAGACTTGTGCACTAAAATAGACCCATAAATTTGCACCTATCATACAACTTCCAGTTGTGCCACACAACTCCAATCATGAATTCATTAATCATTTTTGTATGATAGGGTTAATTCATATAACATGTTTTGACCGACTATATTTCAAATCGCAATCATTCCAACGATGTGAGGTGTATTGAAGCTATGGGTCATATATTTGATGAATTTAACAATTTCCAAGCGGATATTTTGAATATTCATGAAGACCTATAACTGTTTGATTTTGATTTGTATTGATTAGGACATTAATGTAAGTTTTCATTTTCTTGAGTTGATCCTACATTGCAATTATAAAGTTCTTTTTTACTCGTTAAAGTTTTTCTTGGTGATATGTAGTTTTTTAATTGATTAAAAAATGCTTTTAATTCATTAAAATTTCTTGGTTGGTCTAGAATATTTGTAAGTATTTTAATCGATTAGATAATAGTTTTAATTTATTAAGACATGTGAAGTTCTTTCCTTTAAAATGAGTTTTTAAAATATTAAAGTCACTTAAGTGAAAATAATTATATGCTGAGTTCAAAATGAGGTCTGAATTGAACGTTCAAAAATTTCCTCATGATTTGGAAAGAATTAATAATAAGAATGAAATTTCTCTATTAAAACCATCAATTGTGTGAATTTTGAATGCCCAGCACAAAAACAATCAAGTGAAATGCGAAATCAATCAATTAAACCACTCATGCATATACAGTAATATGTCACAAAGATACGCACATACCAAGATAGGGAAAAGAGAACAAGAACACCAAGAATTATATTGGTTAACTCTTCTTCAAGAGCTACATCTAGTCTCTTTAACCGCAAGCAAAGAAATTCACTGAAGGACACATAGTTTAATCAAGAACAATACAATACACTTGCTCCCCGCAAGAACCCACTGCACCTTGCAGAAAACACCTTTAAACCCTATAGAGGTTACAAAAACAGTGTAGAACCCTACTGCACGACTACAAATGTAAACCCTATACAATTTGTAGTCTACGCAATCACAAATACAAGAGAAAATGAAAACTGAAATCAATACTCCACAATACAGTTTAATCACAGAAAAAACAGTGCAGCAAAACTTATCTCTGATGAACTAAAAGCAGAGTAGCACGATGTTCACCAATAGAGAGCTTCAAGATCTAAAATCTTGATTTTTCTTAATTAGAAAAACTTGGTAAATTTAAGGCTCACTGATTATTGACTAAACAAACTTTTTTGAAAACATAAAGCTCTCTAGAAAAATGTAAAATCACTGTGTAATTGAGTACATTACTTCGTAAAAGAGATTTTCGAAAAATGATAAAGAATTTTGTTAAAAACAAATTTTGTAATTTTTGAAGCTCGTCCTAATAGTTAAGATAATGCATACTCTTGGGTAAAGGAACAAACCTGCATAAAACACCTCAAACCGAAAAGAAGAAAGCCACGTCAGCAAAGCCACATCTCTTTATGGTTGTATCTTTGAATGACCTCAAGCCGTATCTCTAAGTGACCGCTTCTTTATGACCGCATGACCAAAGGCCGTATCTCTGAGTGGTGGCATGTGCTTGACCGCATCACTAAGCATCGTATCTCTGAGTGGCGATATCTGCATCACTGCATCACTAAGCGTCGTATCTTTGAGTGAGCGCATCTTCATGATTGTGTCTCACCATGGCCACATCTCCATGTGGCCATATCGTTGTGACCGAAAGCCAAAACTCGAAACTGTATCACTTAGACTGCATGGTTGTGTTGACCGCTTAGGTTGCATTGGTCGCATTGACCTCTCAGGCCACACTGACCATGTTGACCTCTTAGGCCGCATTGGATGTATATGTCGTATTGGATGCATAAGCCGTATTGGATACATGAGCCGCATTGAATGAGTGAGCCGCATTAGATACATGAGCCGCATTTGTATGACCGAGAGCCAAAATCCTATGTCCAGTAACTCAGAATGCCACATCTGTATCACGTGAATAACAGAGAGTCGAAACCGAATCCTCACAATTTCAAAATGCCACATCCGTATTGCTTGAAACTTGGAAAGTCGTATCAATATATTCAAAAACTCTGAAAATATTAGTAAATACAACTTCAACTAACCTTTATTCTTAGTCTAAATTTTCTTCATCAAATCAATAACCTTCTCGATTCAGTAAAGGTTTCATCGAAACATATCATCTCATTCAGTATTGGTTTCATCAAATCACAACCTTCTTGGTTCAGTAAAGGCTTCATCAAAGATATCATTTCGGTCCTGTGTTGGCTTCATCAAATCCTAACTTTATCGATTCAGTGTTGGCTTCATCAAATCATATGGTAGCAACAGTGCAAACAATCCTCCCAATTTGATGAAGACAAGCCAGTGTGTGAAATGTAAAGGATTAAACACATCTTTAGCTCCCCCATCGTTGAATACTCCATGCAATAATATGAATAAGGTTAACTACAATATTAAACTTCCAGCATTAAACATAAACTGAGAATATGAAATTTCATTAATCAAACTGAATTACATAAGAATCAACCAAACTTAATCAACAAAAAACAATCCTAAGAAGTAGAAATCATACAAAAACCATCAGCAAAAAAATATACAATAGTGAATGATGTAGACAGATCGAGGAGAGGTCTACCACCAAAGCAATGACTAGACGAATTCATGTTGAGTTAGAGACAGAGCCTTTGAGCTAGTCTATTTTATTCTGCTAGTCATTCAATTGTAAATAAATTGTACAGAAAAAATTAAAATTCTTTGTAAATAATTTTAAGCCTTAGGAAAATAGCTTAGGAAAAGCTAAACGTCCAAGTAATGCCACATTTGGAACATTTATTTTGAAAGGCTAGTTTTGCATGCACCTTAGACGTCCACACACATTTGGAGCGCAACATATAGAGTCTTCTTACCTTGCTTAAAGTGCCTAATGCAACTCTCTCCTTGGATGTCCACATGTCATCTCCTCATCGAATAACCATGCCTTACTTGTATTGCCACATGGCTTGCTAGGAGTGGAGAGGATTTGCCTAGAGTTAGGGTATGTAAACTAGAGCTAGGGTTAGGGTTAGGGTAAGGAAGCTTGGGCTACAAGTTTTTCAAAACCTATAAATAGGCTTCTTTTCCATTGTGAAATTTAGATTTGATATAAGTAAAGAAATGCTGCTGAAATGCATATCTTCTTTGCATTAAACTCCTCTTGTTAACTCTTGTTTAAAGTCTAGCAAGAACCTTTGCCTTTAGAAGTTGGCCTAACCTCTTCCAACACTTCTTCCACCTAGGATCTCCACTTCAAGCTTTTGCAAACTCTCTTCCAATTAAGCTCATCTTCCATTCAGTTCTGTGCATTCAAGGAGATTTATCACACATCTCATCATCTTCTTGTTTGCATCAAGGAGGAACTTCATCAGTAAAACCAGCAGAATGCCATAGGAAGAGGCACACAGTAGTAACTTAGAAGTAGTAGAAAAACATGGAGACACACAAACACACACTACACTTTTCCCCCATTGGATTCATCAAATGGGTTTGAAGAAAGCTATGACCGACTACATGTATATGTATACAAATCCTATTCTTCTCGGCCAAAGCACATGTCCCCAAATTGCTATGGAATTGCTTCTATCTATCTGTCTAGGTCTTGGAACCTTGCTACACAATATTCATGGTGGCTCCTCTGATATCGGGTAATGGTATAGAGCCTACCAAGGACCAATTACTCAAACCTTGAAAACATTTCACCTCTTTCCTCTAAAGGTGCCTATAGAACAAGAGCATTGTGTCTAGTAGCTGCAACAGTACTCAGTTCTCCCTCTTCTTCATTGCCGTCATTAGCTCTGCATATCTAGTGATCATTGATCTATTTGAGACCAAACATACTTTGCAGCAGTTACTTTGTTGTGGGGCTTCACAGTTTCCACCAACTCATCCTCCATATTAACTCCGAAATGCTCAATGAACTTGGACACCAAAGCACAGGATACAGTAATCAGCCATCTTCCTGGTCTTGACCATGTGCTCCTTTATCACATTAACCTAGTTAATCTTTACATGATGCATTATACAATACATCAAGATCAAATTTTCTTCTGTCAACACTGCATGGTTGTACCCTCTAGGAATTAGCTGCCACACTACTATAGATGCAAGAATCTTGGGATTCATAGACAATCCTCCAACAGGATAGTCTCTTGTTGCATGGGGATTCCTCAAGAAAGACTTGAAGAATTCCACCTTGTTGAATCCTTCAAGTGATGCAGTATTCCCTTTTTCGACAACTCTGCCTGAGTTCTTCAATCTAGTGACCGTCGTCTATTCTTCGTCAGTGATGATCATGTACACCCCTTTCACATTTGAACACATAATGTTGTCCACAATCGAAAGGCTGGTTAAGAAGACCCTCACCAAATCTGGATACGGATTCCCTATCAGATTCAAGAATTTGTCTAACTTCTGAAATTTGAGCAGCCTCTTGATGTTGTTCAAATTCTCCTCTTTTGTCCATTCCAACTTAAAAAACTTTGGGGTTGTTCATTACTTTGCAACTGATTTTGTGGAGATATTTCGCAATATGTTTGTGATTACCAGAGAACCACCTTTCCAAATTTCCATTATCACTTTTTTGTTCTTTGATGGGCCTTTTCTCGGACCTCCTAGATCTCTTTCTCGGAGTAGTGGAGACCGACATTGTTAAGGAGAAATAAGTGTTTGAGGATTGGAGAGAGTACTTAGGCCAATAAGAACAAAATGTATGTAGAAATACAATGCAGTAATGCAAGACAGAATCCATACTATATGTAGAGTTACGTGCATTGAAGTGCAATACAGTATGTACTAACGAACACGTAAAGAAGTACAAATCAATTAGTTGTAAAGGAGTAGTTGGGATTTTGCAGATATTCAATCAATTAAAAGAGACAAAAATTATCTTCAGAATTCTCTCATAGCAACTTTTGACTCTTTGACTTCCAATTGATTGAAGACATGTGGCACTTTGTACATTCCTCCTCTTGTACATGCTAACCCCATGCTTCAACCTATTCAATTTCCTTTGTTGACTGTAACTATATCTACACAGATCTCTCATAACAGTTCCCAAGCATGCACAGTGATCGAAGCTGTATCCGGTCAAATAATTACAGTACTAGGAAGTGACTCCTAGGTCATCTCCTAAGGACCTAGTTCCTGTCAAAGGATTAAACACACAAAGAGAAAAGAGTGGGGGGGGTTTCATGAAATAATTGAATTTAATAAAATAAAAACCAACAACCGAATTAGATTTCCTTAACTGAATTAAATTTCCCTCTTGATTAGATTGCAGTCCGCTTATCACAAGATACAAAAATTCATGCTCAACTTATTGAACCCTAATTAATTAACTAAGCGAGAATTAACACAAATTTTCCTTATGCAAATTAAGCATTCACATACATCATTCATTCCATCCCAATAACTCGTAACTCACTCCATTAAGCATGAACAGAGACACAAAATTCATATTAACTGAAACATTAAGCATGAATCAGTAAAAGCATTAAGCACAAAAATAAAATGATGAAGAGTTAAGAGATGAAGAGAGCAAAAATATCACAACAACAACCTTAAAGCTTCATTGCAATCTGAATCAAAAGGATAACCTTATAAATTGGCCTTCCATTAAATTCAAATAAAGCAAACAAAGATTAAACGAAAAATTGAATTAAAATAGAAAACGAAATTAAACTAAAATAGAAAACAAAATTGAGTTAAAATAAAAACAGAACGTAATTACAGAGAAAAAAAAATAAATACAAAACCAGTTTTGCCAGAGAGAGAAAGAACTGAGTCCCAAAAGTAGAGAATAAAGAATTATATGCCCTTCTTTGTACACCTCTCTGTAACAGGCTGCTAGACCTAAATAAGTGCTCAACACTAAACCTAATGGGCCCAAATTTATTCAATTCTGGTCCAATGAATAAAAACTAAAAATAAAAATTGATAATGTGGCAAGTCCTCTTCAATTCCATAATTAATTTCCAAGCCCAATAAAATTCCAAAGCTGCCCTGAAAATAATAATAAAATTAGCTCAGAAAATGCAAATTAAATAAAATTACGAATTTATGGTAAATGAAGCCCAAACAGTGAAATTGAAAAAATAATAGACAGTTAAACACAAATTACTAATCAAAATAGGAACATAAAGACAAGTAAATAAGGAGAAATAATGACTCAGCACACAGTAAAATAAATTTGCATCAAAATTAATTGCATTTTTGGCTTAAGTGATTAAGGTTAATGTAACAAAATATCAATAAATAGAATTACACTTTTAATTGATTGAACAAGTTCTTCAGAAACTAAAACCTTATCGAAATTGCTCAAACAATTTCATATAACACTGCTCAACTCAATTATGCCAAGTTCAGTTCTCAGAAAATTGAAGCTCTCTTTGTTCAATGGCTTGGTAAATAAATTATCCAATTTCTTTTCATAAACAACAAATTGAATTTCACAGTCACCATTGTTAACATGATCTCTTATAAAATGGTGGAGAATTTCAAATGTGTTTGGTTCTGAAATGCTGAACTAGATTCCTCGTTAAATTGATTGTACTAGTATAATCACAAAAAAAAGGAATTCCAGAGAGATTTAAACCAAAGTCACTTTGTTGTTGATTAAGCCAAAGACTTTGTGCACAATGACTTCCAATAGCTATATATTCTACTACTACAATTGACAATGCTATGCAAACTTGCTTCTTATTGTTCCATGAAATTAGACTTGATCCAAGAAAGTGAAAAGTTCCACTTGTGCTTTTCCTATCTAATTTACAACCTATAAAATCAAAATTAGAATAGCCAACTAAGCTTAATGATACCTCACTTGCATACCATGATCCAACTTCAGTAGTCCCCTTAAGATACTTCAGAATCCATTTTGCTGCCACGAAGTGTGCTTCCTTGGGGTTTGATTGATATCTTGCACACAAGCATACACTAATCATAATATTTGGCCTACAATACAACAAGTTTTCTCATTTCAAATAACTTTTACAAGTCTTTTAAAAGCTTGGTATGCTTCATCTTTGGCATATATGAAAAGAGTCCAGGTAAAACGAGAATAGTCATCAACAACTACAAGACCATCATAATTACCTTCTATGCTCATAGTTCTAAAAGGACCAAACAAGTCCATGTGCAGCAGTTCAAGAGGTCTAGATGTTGAAACAAAATTATTCGGTTTAAAAGAGGTATTGATCTGTTTAACCCTTTGACATGCTTCAAAAATCCTATCCAAATGAGGCATGTGTATGTGAGTTAAACGTCTATGCCACAACCATGTCTCGTGATTCTTAGTTAACAATCAGTTCATACTAGAATCAATGCAAGACACATTCATCATATACACATTGTTTACCTTGTTACCTACTAGCACAACCTCCCTTGTAGTTGCATCTGTTATAAGGCACGATTCCAGTCCAAATGTAATCTTGTAGCCTTTATTGTAAAGTTGACTTATGCTTAGCAGGTTGTGCTTTAAACCATCAACCAACAACACATCTTTTATTTTCACTAACTCTTCTCCACCATTGTCCCTACACCAAGTATCGTCCCTCGGTTGTTGTCTGCATAGGTGACATACCCGTCGTGTTTCAACTTGATATTTACCGACTGAGATGCGTCTCCAATCATGTGTTTGGAGCAACCACCGTCAAAATACCACATTTGCTTCTTGGCTGCTACACTAACATGAAAAATAGTTTAGGTTTTAAAAGTTGGTACCCTATTAAATTTGGGTCCAGTAATGTTAGTGATGTTTTTCGGCAGCCACCTAACCAAACCTTTAGGCACATCAAAATTCCTTACTTTTCAGTTTCTAACAGAGTAACCTTTCTTCATACAATAAAAACACGTGATAAAGGGTGAAGATTGGTTTTTATTATGTCTAAAGAAACTGCTAAACTTCTTTGCTTTCTCTAGAAACCATACTGATATCTGATATCAGCTTTTTCAAAAACACAGTTTTGTGAACTCAATATGGCATTGAGATTTGCAGTTCCCATAGAGAGTCTAGAAGCAATCTTTATCAAATAGTTTACTTTGTTTTTAAGACTACACAATCTTCATAATTGGCAGGCTTTCGAGAATCAAAGTCACTAGAAGCTGTAGATTTCTAGATCATTTCTAAATCATAAAAATCAATTTTCAAAGTCAAAAGCTCATCTTCCAGTTCTTTGACTCTCCCTTCCAACCAATTGTTTAACCCCTTTAAGCGATTGTTGGATAAAGCTAATTTATTAGCTTCTTCATGAGTTTCAAAAAATGCTTGAAGAAGAGAACTGTAATTTTCACTATTAAATGAGGCATTAGAATTTACACTGCTCAACTCTGATTTCTCTCCAGCCATGAGATGTAGGTTTGCCTCAATTTCTTCCTATGAAGAGCTACTTGTAGACGTATCATTGTCTTCCCAAGCTATATAGGCTTTTCTTGTTTTTTCTAGCTCTTTTGCTCTTCTTTTCTTGTCATTTCTCTCTGTTTGCCATGCTTGGACAATCCACTTTAATATGACCGTGTTTACCACAACCAAAACAATTGAATGTAGAAGAACTAGGTTTGGGTTTCTTGTTATACCTCTTGGTTTGTTAGTTCTTCACTTTGCCCTTCATCTTCATGAATTTCTCAAACCTCTTTATCAACAAATTTAGGTTCTCTGTACCACTACAATCACCAGAGCTCTCATAACTGTACTCTTCATCTGCAGCATTTGTCCTGAGTGCAAGCCTTCTATTCTTTTTCTCTGTGGTATCCATTTCCTCCAGCATTATCATCTCTAACTCATGCTCCCTTAATTTTCTAAAGAGTGCAACAGTGGTTAATGTAATCAAATCTTTGGTTTCTGAAATGGCTATATCCTTGGGCTTCCGAAATGGCACTTCAGAATGTTGATATTGAATTCCTCTTTATCATATTGCTTGCCAAGACTAATGAGATGGTTGACAATGTGCGTTAAATGTTTTTGAACGTCAGCAATGGTTTCTCCTAGCTGCATTTGAAACAACTCATATTCTTAAATCAAGGCATGCTTCCTCGCTCTCTTTACGTAAGTGGTACCTTCATGAGTAACCTCGAGAATAACCCACATCTCTTTCATGGAATTGCATTGTGAAACCCTGAAAAACTCATCTAGATTCAAAGCAGATGTTATCAAGTTCTTGGCAATGCAATCACACTGTACTTTCTTGTTCTCAGCATCAGTAAGCTCATCAAAAGATTTTTCAACCGTTGCACCTCCAACAACAGTCATAGGAATAAGTGGACCATTCACAATTGCATTCCAAATGCCACGATCAATTGATTAAATAAAGATTTTCATCCTTACTTTCCAAAATTGATAATTCACACCACTAAACATGGGTGGCCTGTTTATTGAGGTTCCCTCAACGAAAGATAATTTGTTCTCGGCCATGGATCAAGAACTTGAGTAAAATACAAGCCCTAGCTATGGATACTAATTGAAAACAATTATATACTGAGTTCAAGAGGGGGGGGGGGTGAATTGAACGTTCAAAAATTTTGCAAGCTTTGGAAAGAATTAATGATAAAAATGAAATTTCTTTATTAAAACAATCAATTACATGAATTTTGAATGCCAAGCACATAAACAATCAAGTGAAATGTAAATCAATCAATTAAACCACTCATGCATATATAGTAATACGTCATAAAAATATGCACATACCAAGATAGGGAAAAGAGAACAAGAACACCAAGAATTATAGTGGTTCACTCTTCCTCAAAAACTACATGTAGTCTTTTTTCCCACAAGCAAAGGAATTCACTAAAGAACACACAATTCAATTAAAAACAATACAATATACTGGCTCCCCGCAAGAACCCACTGCACCCTATAGAAAAACACCTCTGGATCATACAAAGATTATAAAAAAGGTGTAAAACCCTATTACACCACTATAAATGTAAACCCTATAAAATTTGTAGTATACACAATCACAAATACAAGAGAAAATGAAATATGAAATCAATACAGCACAATACAATTTAATCACAGAAAAACCAGTGCAACAAAACTTATATCTGATTAACCGAAACCATAGTAGCATGATGTTCACCAATGGAGAGCTTCAAGATCTATGATCTTCGTTTTTCTAGATTAGAAAAACTTGGTTAATCAAAGGCTCACCGATTATTGACATGACAAACTTTTTCTCACGTAAAGCTCTCTCAGAAAAATCTAAAATCACTATGTAATCGTTCTCTATTTTGGATAGCCACATGACACTGTTTTATAAGCGCAATATGATTAAACCAGTAAAATAAGTTTTTTATTAAAACAAATTTTGCAAAAGCCAAAAATACCACACACCAAATTGATATGATCAGCCAGTGGTTAATCAAAAGTAGTATACTAAGTAACACTCCAGATCAAGGAAAATAAATATGCAAGTCAGATTAGTCAAAGTGCCAGAAAGCTTGGAAACTCACAAACAGTTAAGAATATACTGCAGTCACAATGAACAACCAGGAAAAACTGTGTTACAACAATATCAATATACCACCACATTACCAAGACAATTTTGTAGCAAAAATCATAATTAAAATGCAATTATTCTACATGAAATCAAGACAACAAAGAATTAAGTATCCAGTAAACAACATTCAGAATTTAACGAACAATTCCACCTAATCTTATCTAATAATATCACATAGAATATCAACCAAGTGAATGAACTTCAACAAAACAGTTGAAAGTTTTCAGTAGTAAGACCTATATTGCAATAGAGCTAAATGAAAAATTATAGTCTAAGAGACAGTGACAAGTTAAAGCAGATTCACCAATTTTAATTGTATAGTTACAGAAATAATACTTCAATACATGTAACTAAAAACAATTCACAGTATTATCAAAATTGAGTAAGAAACAATTTCATAGGATCAAATATAGTGCACCAATTCAATAGAGATAAGATCAACCAAAATCAAATCCAATTGATTCAAATACGCAAGACACAATATTCAAGAAATCAAGATAAACTTGCTGTAGTGAGAAACTAGAATACAACAGGTTAAAAATTTGATTTTAACAGATTAAACACACTACCATAAAGAGTAATTTTAATCTGTCAAGAAATTTTATCAGGTTATTCTTTAATTTTAACAGGTTGTTCTTGACAGCAAAATTGAAAATAGGTCTTAAGCAGTTCGAAAATTCAAAGAGTAAGGGAACAAGAAGATCACACGAGTCTTTTTATCCTAGTTCACTCTTCCACAAGAGCTACGTCCAGTCCTTTGCATAACAATGCAAAGATTTCCAATATACCAATCAAGTTTACAAACAAAACACACTCAAGACCCAATCTTGAACCCTACAAGATGGTCTTATACCCCTTGTGCAACTCCCCACCGCACAAGATGCACAACCCTAGTGCAAATGCAGTACCCTAATACTATTTTGAAAGAAAACAATACAATACAATAATCCAATTACACGTTTTCACCAATTACAATGCTTAAAAACACCTATTAAGCACTAAACAACCAAGAAATACATCAAGAATGAACTATAATCTGTAAAAACACTAATGCAACAGATGAACACAGTGAAAAACTCAAAGGAGGAACACTTATCTCCTCAAGATCACAACTGCAACACCAAACAATCAAATGCATGCCTTGCTCTTTTTCAAATGTGAGAAACTTTGATGAAATTCACAAGATTCTATGATTTTTCTCACTTATGGGTTTTCTCTCCAAGAAGCACTTCCAAAATTTTTTGAAAATTTATTGAAAACCTTTTGATTCGAAGTGTTATTCAAAACATGCATTGCAGCCCTTTAAATTCGCGCTAGCCCAAAACTATTATCAAATTTAGCAGGTTGTTTTCAAAATTTAACATGTTAAATTTTCTCTACAACACTTGTATTTTTTACAATGATTTTAAAATTGATATTTTCACTTATTTTTGAATAAGAGCAATGCAAACAAATGATTAATAGACACTAACAAATGCATGTGAAACCTAATCCATGTTAAAACCAACCCAAACCTAGGATCTAATGTCGTCAAGCAATTTCTTCATCATATCATCACTTTAGAAGGTTCTTCTCTAGCTCCGACAATCTCCCCCAATTAGATGAAGAAAATTCTTATGGTTTGGTGGTAGATGCATTTGTGATACTCATGCTTTCTTCACCCCCATACTATGAGGCCTGCAAAACACTTATGCACATTTTCCACAACAAAACCAAAACTGCAGTAAGATTCAATAGATTAAAAATGATATATATCAAGTTAAAAGTTCAACAGTTCAACATTCATGTTAATAGTTCAGTAGTTTAATGTGCAATGTAGAAAAACATGAAAGTGAGTGTCAAGTTAGGTTACAAACCACATATTTCTCCCCTAATTGAGTTCATCAAGTTGGGAACAGACTAGAAACAACAATAAAAGAAAAAACAAACACACATAGAATTCACAATAAAAATGCAACAGGTAAAGTGATGCATGATGCAACAAACTTTAGAGGTTGAAGTTATTAAGGGTGTCATGAATGTCATCAATCTGCTGGTGGAGCTGCTAGAAATGGGTGACACAATATTCATAGTGCTTACGTTGTTCCTCTGTCATGTCATTCAGCCGTGAAATCATCAAGCGCTCAAAGCTTGACATTGGCTCCTCTCTTGGTGCTTGTGGCCCAAATGTAAGCATTGGTCCTGTTGTTGGATTGGGAACTTCAGCATCTTCTTGTCCTGCAACGCCACTGGATCCAACACCTTCTCCATCTCCACCCTTGTAGGTCCATGCTCCATTTACCTTTTGGAGACCGATTCAATTCAGCATAGATTGATTTATCTCACTTGTCTGTTTTAGATTTTCTGCCAGCTCGTCCACCAAGTCCACCTCAAAAAATTCAATCGTTCTAGAGATTAGATTACATAGGGCAGCTTGTAATCGTTGAGTTTTTGTGCCTTAAACATGTGATCCTTCATGGTGAATACCCAGTCAACTTTCACCTTGTTCATTAAGTAATATAGAAACATCATTCTTTCTTCAGTAAGTAGCATGGTTGCTGTCTCCAGGTGTTAGAATCCAAACTATCAGCAATTTCAGGATCTTTGGAGTCATGGCCAGCTTCCCAACTCTAAAGGATTTCACTCTTCATTCGGATTTCTCATGCATGCTTTAAAAAATTGTGTCTTGCTGAAGTCTTCCAAGGCTATTCTCTCAATCAGATGTCCTTCATGCCTTAATCCAGTTATGGAAAACCACTCTTTTGGTGTGATAAGCATGTCGACACCTTTCACATGACTGCTCATGTTTTTTCCATCAAACATGAGATTGGTGTAGAACACCTTAACAATATCTGGATAGATGCATCCATTCAGCCCAAGAAATTTCCTCAGCTTTTGGTGGTTGATGATATTTGTGATTTCTTCCGGCTGCTGCTCTTTCAGCCACTTTGTGGTTATGAACTTTGGTGCTATAAGGCTTTTTCTACTATAGTTATGAATGCACTCCTGCATTTGTTCAGTATCTCCACTGAACCAGCTCTCTAGGTGACCTTGATCCTTTTTTTGGCTTGAGGATGAAGTCCTGGTTCGTTTGGTGGGTGTGGAGGATGACATGGCTGCTATTTTTATAGGACAAAAATATGTAGAGTGACAATTGAAAGTATGGAATGCAGAAAGTAAGTTATGCATGTTGTTTCATAGGTTTGGTTTAGTTTTAAAAGCAAAGTTTCAAGCAAATGAGCATGATACTGTGTGGCATGTGAAAATGATACAGCCCATGTGTATTTGTAATAGAAAAAAATTAAGACATTAAAACCTGCCTAGTCCAAGATACCATTGTACAGCAGAATCTGAATTTCTGCAAAGTTACATTTTGACCAATTGCTCACTCATGGCTAGCTATTACTTAATTTGATAATTCTACATTTTCCAGGAGTGGTCACGGGTCCTACGGTATTGTGCATGACCTCTTGGATTATTTGGGGTCACTGTAGCTGCTCCACAATACCTATCTTTGCAAGTAAAACACTAAAACAACAAACTATCAAATTTGCAATACTCGTTTTAACAGGTTAATTTCGTAGACAACATGTTAAAAATCCTAGAATTCATGTAATTAAGAAACTGTTTTTTGAAATTAACAGATTAATAGGTTCAGATACAGGAAAACAACATGTTGATTTCAACATTAACATGTTAAAATACTGGTCATAAGCTCATTTTAAATTGTGTATATTATAATAACATGTTGTTTACATAAAATAGTGTGTTAAAAATTACTAGAACACATGCAGCAGCAAATTTTCAGCAAATTAAAATACCACACACTTTTACAACTAGTTTGAGCTTGCTAAAGCTGTTCCAAAGCACCCAGTTAGTCAAATAAACTCATAATTAGTGAGGCAATGTCAATTTAAAACATTAGAGAAGTCTAAGATACCCAATTCAGTTCTTAAAAAATTGAACCTATTTGTTCCCAATGGTTTGGTGAAGAAATCAGCCAATTTTTTATCCATTTCAATAAATTGAACTTCACAATCTCCATTGCTCACATGATCCCGAATAAAGTGATGACGAATCTCAATGTGTTTCGTCCTAGAGTGTTGCACAGGATTTTTACTTAGATGTATAGCACTAGTATTATCACACTTAAGAGGTATTTTAGAAAGACTTAGGCCGAAGTCACTTAGTTGTTGTTTAAGCGACAATATCTGTGCACAACAACTCCCAGCTGCTATATACTCTGCTTCAGCTGTTGAAAGGGCAATACAAGCTTGCTTTTTACTATGCCATGAAATCAAGCAAGCACCTAGTAGATGACACGTCCCACTGGTACTCTTGCGGTCTAGCTTGTAACTACCAAAATCTGAGTCTGAATAGCCTGTCAAGTTCATGGGGCTCCATTTGGATACCATAATCCCACATTGACTGTTCCTTTCAAATACTTCAAAATACTAAGCATGATATTAGGACGACTAGCTGTAAGATATAATAATGAACCAATTAGCCCTCTATATTTTGTCTGATCTACAATAATTCCCTTCTCATCCAAGTCAAGGTAGCAACTTGTAGATATTGGGGTTGAAGCTTCCTTGCATTTGTCCATCTCGGACTTCTTTACAAGCTCTTTGCAGTACTTAGATTGACACAGAAATGTCCCATGCTCCAATTGTTTCACTTGCAATCCAAGGAAGAAGTTTAATTCTCCCATCATGGACATCTCAAACTCTCCCTGCATCGCTGGCACAAAGTCTTGAAAAAGATTTTCATTAGTATAACCAAAAATGATATCATCAACATAAACATGTACTAGAATAATATCATAATTAAGTTTTCTAATAAAAGAGTTTTATCAACTTTGCCTCTTTTATAGCCTTGAGAAGTTAGGAAGTTGCTCAATCTTTCATACCACTGCCTAGGAGCCTGCTTCAAACCATAAAGAGGTTTTTTCATTTTGTATACATGATCTGGATGGTTGTGATCCTCAAAACCTGGTGGCTGTGAGACATATACTTCCTCATCTATGAAACCATTTAAGAAAGCACTTTTCACATCCATTTGAAAAAGTTTAAAACCACACAAACATGCATATGCACACAACAATCTAACCGCTTCTAGTCTAGCCACATGAGCATATGTTTCACCAAAATCAATTCCTTCTTCTTGATTATACCCCTTAGCTACCAGCCTAGCTTTGTGTTTAACTATAACGCCCTGTTTATCTAACTTGTTTATAAAAACCCATTTAGTGTCAATAACATGCATATCAGGAGATCTAAGAACTAAAACCCAAACATTATTCCTAGTAAACTGGTTCAATTCATCATGCATAACATCAATCCATTTATCATCACTGAAAGCAATATCAATAGAAGAAGTTCAATATGAGAGACAAACGCCATATTTTCACAAAAATTATTAAATGTGCGGCTAGTAGAAACTCCGTATTCTATTTGGCCAATGATGTTGTCTAGAGATAAGTTCCTAGGAGTCCTCCATTGTCTTGGTAGGTCTGCATTACTCACAGGTGCAGGTGGTACTCCTTCATGAGTTGGTGCTCTTATTCAGCTACATCTTCATTAGACTCTTTATCAAAAAAATTCTGAATCGGCTAACTGTTTCTTTGCAGCAACTCATTACTATTTTCCTCTTCCTCTACCTTGTTCTTATAAATATCTCGCATATCAGGGTTAGATTCATCAAATACCACATGCACAGATTCTTCCGCAGTCATAGTGCGTTTATTATAAATTCTATATGCATGACTATGAGAAGAATAACAAATGAAAATACCTTAATCAACATTAGTATCAAACTTGCCAATATTATCTTTTCCAATATTTAAAACAAAACATTTACACCCAAACACTTTAAAATGACTAATGTTTGGTTTTCTTCCCTTATAAAGCTCATATGGTGTCTTTTTCAAAATAGGTCTGATCAAATCATGATTTAAAACATAACAAGTAGTATTCACACCATGTGCCCAAAAATACTTTGGAAGATTAGAATCATTTAACAAAGTTCGAGCAAGTTCTTCCAAAGAACGGTTTTTCCTCTCTATAACTCCATTCTGCTGTGGGGTTCTTCAAGCGGAAAAATTGTGTTTGATGCCATGTTTGCTACAAAAATTTTCAAATCTTTCATTTTCAAACTCACCCCCATAATCAGACTTTATAAGAGAAATATGGCAATTATTTTCATTTTCCAAAACTTTGGCAAGATGTTTAAAAGCTATGAATGCATGATCTTTGGATACAATGAACAATGTCCAGGTAAATCTAGAAAAATCACCAACTATGACAAGTCCATAGTAGTTACCACCTACGTTCATAGTGCGAGAAGGACCAAACAGATCCATGTGAAGCAACTCAAGGGGATGAGTAGCGGAAACAAATTTTTTGGTTTTGAAAACATTTTTAGTTTGTTTTCCTTTTTGACAAGCTTCACATATTATGTCTTTCTCATACTTAAGTGTAGGTAATCCCTCCACTAGATTTTTAGATACAAGTCTATCTAGATGATGCATGTGAATATGTGCTAACCTTCTATGCCAAAGCCATGAATCATCATTCTTGGAGAGCAAATAAGTCATGCTAGATCCAATGTCACAAATGTTAAGCATGTAAATGTTATTTACTCTTTTACCAATAAGCAAGGTCTGGCGTGCTGATGCATGCGATATAAGGCACAAGTCTGGCTTGAATGTAACTTCATAGCTTTTATCACATAGTTTACTGATGCTCAACAAGTTATGCTTCAGTCCATCTACCAACAACACATCCTTGATTATTATCGAGTCATGCCTCCCGACATCACCTCTACCGAGGATTTTTCCTTTGTTGTTATCCCCATACGTCACAAATCCTTCATCGCCTGTCATATGCTTTGAACAACTACTGTCAAGGTACCACAGTTGCTTCCTGGCTATCCAAAGTCCATTGCTATCTAATTCGTGTCCCGCCATCATACAAAGATTTGCTTTCTCTTCTTTATCAGATGAAGAGCTGGAGGAAGTGTCATTGTCCTCCCATGCAATATACGCTCTTCTCTGCTTCTTATTCTTCCCATACTTCTTCTTGGAAGCTTTTTCTTTAAGCTTTTGATTAAGACACTCCATTTTTATGTGACCCTATTTCCCACAACCAAAGCAAGTAATATTAGTAGAATTATCAACCTTTTTATTATTGTACCTCTTGAATGGTTAACTCTTCTCTTTGCCCTTTTTCTTCAGGAACTTGCTAAATTTTTAGGTCAGCAGTGTTAATGTCTCGGTCTCACTGTAGCTGCTGGAGCAGTCATCACCACTATCTTCTTTTTGAACTGCAGACTTGAGCGCTATTCCTTTTTGCTTTCTATCACCATGCTCCTGCTCATTAAGTCTGATCATCTTCAGTTCATGCTCCCTTAATTTGCCAAACAGTGTTGAAGTTGTCAAGGTGGTTAAGTCTCTGGTTTCTGAAATGATTGTGACATTTGGTTGCCAACTCCTGTTCAGGCACTTCAAAATTTTGATATTCAGCTCCTCGTTATCGAACACCTTGCCGAGACCTATCAAGTGATTAATGATATGGGTAAATCGCTTTTGTACTTCAGCTATTGTCTCCCCTGGCTTCATTCTGAATAGCTCATATTCTTGTATCAAAGTGTGCTTTCTTGCTCTTTTAACGTCGCTCGTTCCCTCATGCGTAACTTCAAGAATGTCCCACATCTCTTTGCTGACGTACATTGTGAGACCCTGAAAATTTCATCAAGATCAAGTGATGTTAAAATAAGTGTTTGGCCTAAGTTCAAGAGGGGGGGTGAATTGAACCCTTTTCAATTTCTTTTCGCAAATTTGCTTTTCAATGTGAGAATACAAAAACTTTAAAGAAACTTAGAATGCAA
>Ga0099824_1002836_pt1 | contig 25391 bp, 9 predicted proteins | sample SiratrowhiteBW_FD_76837 | JGI IMG/M metagenome (GOLD analysis project Ga0099824, IMG submission 76837) | Root nodule microbial communities of legume samples collected from California, USA - Siratro white BW | ecosystem: Host-associated > Plants > Roots > Nodule | place: USA: California...
ATTATAAATATTTTTTCTTATATATATATATATATATATATATATATATATATATATATATATAAATATATATAGGAATTTCGTGACAATTGTAAAAAAGAATATTATCTGCATCTATATAGACCTAACAAGCACCAATATTATTAAATAATATTATCTGCATAAAATTTCTAAACGACAAGAAAATAAGCACACGCATGTTTGATATCTCAGACATCATGGTCCTTCTGTCTTAACCTTTCCATTCTCTCTCTCTCTCTACAACCTAAATCTTCTGACTTGCATTCGTCACACCATGGAGATCACGATTATATCAGCCGAAAACCTTTGCATGAACGGAAAACCGGTAAAAAAGGACGCATACGTTGTTGTTCATGTTCACACGCAATCATGCACCGAATTCTTCTCAACGAGTACAGAAGAAGAGGGTGGGAGCAACAACCCTTCGTGGAACGAGAAGTTCTTGGTTGATGGAGCCAACTGCATCACGCTGGAGGTGCAATGCAAGACATGGTTCGGTGTTAAAAGTGTGGGAGCAGCACGAGTAGCGGTGTCTGAGTTTAACCAGGGAGGGCTTGTGGCAGAAAATAGCTTGCAGTTCTTGAGTTATAGGCTTTGGGATGAGAAGGGTAAGAGAAATGGGGTCATCAATTTCTCGGTGAGGGTGGCGAAGGTACCACCGGAGTGTGAATCTTCTTGTTCGATGGTGGAGATTGAAAAGAATTTGAGAGGGTTTGGGATGCAAGTGACAGATGCTGCAGGAACTGTTACTGGGGTTCCTGTTTTCTGGAACTTCCCTCTCAATATTCCAAGATGATTTTTTTTTCTTCTTGATTAGGTTAAAACGTTTAGTTGGTAATTTAAGCATTTTATGACAATGGTTTAGTTTCTGACACTCGTATGTATAAAAGTTAAAGTATTTTAGTATTGTTCACTTTGTTGACCTCTTCATTTCGGGTATTAATAATAATCTCTAATTATACATTGAAGAAACAGTCAATATGTTTAGAAAAAGTTGGATATTAGAAACCCATCAACAAAAATTTCATTTCATTGCATGGAAAAAAATGTAGCAATCATATCTTATCCTGAAGACTTCGAAAGAGTAAAACAAGAAGAAAACAATCGCATGGTAATCACGATAAATTTTATTTTGCTATACCGCAATCATATGTCCAACAATGTACACAGATTTGGATATTCTCATTCAAGCCTCCATGACCTTGTCATCGATACAGTTATACAGCACAGGTGTGGAACCTTGTGCCATAAATACGATTTTCCTAGTATAAGGCATCGTATCTATCTGGTCATGTCATAGGCTGAAGTGAGAGTGCTTATGTTCTTAATAGTTAATACACATTTAGCAGGAAACAACCTGTTCCCAATATGATTATGGGAGATATATACACAGCACAGAAAACAGAACGATGTCAAAAGGGCTATTTTTTTCCTAATCGATGCAATGAAAAAGGGAACTTGTTCAAACTTCTTGATGGTGGTTTCCAACCAAAATGTCAAGCTTGCAGAGAGGGCAGGTAGCATTGATTAGCAGCCATTTATCTATGCATGTGCTATGAAAATGGTGGTTGCAAGGAAGTTCTCTGAGTTCAGCACCATCATCATATGGAGAGAGGCAGATACAGCATTCCTGTCATTATAGCACAATCATTCATGTCAGAAGTTAGATTTCTTTTAGCAAAATTGAATTTTGCACTTCCAAATTGAGTAAGTGAAAGTATGAAACCATGCCAAGCATTAAAAAGGTAGCCTCAGCTTTAATAACAGAGAAATTTATATTTCAAATAGACTGAGTACACCAAAAATATAGAGTTTAGTTCATGTTTTAATTATTGGTGCAAGTCTTCAAAATGTACCTTAAAAGGTACAACTTTTCCAAAAAATGAGTTCCTTCCAACAATAAAACAACAATAATCTAAACATAGATTTGCTTTGACAAGATTTAGATATGACTGTGCAAATGTTAAGCGGAAAGAATAATTTTAAATTCGTCGACAACTTTTATGCAAATCCTCTTAATTCCTACAAAAAAAAAAGTATTAAATGCTTGTTATATTTTGTGTTATGTATTTTTTATGAAGTATCAGGAGTATGCTGTAGGAAGATATGGCTTCTGAAAAATTATGCCTAAATTTTTAAATTTTTAAAAAATATAAAAAAAGAAAAAAATTCAAAATCATAATAAAAATATGTACAATTAACTTAAATAAATAAAAATATAAGTAACGAATTTAAGCAGAAAAAACAATTAAAATTAATTAATTCATAGTATATATAACCAAAATTTGAGACAAAATTTTAAAAATTAATTAAGGCAGGAATTCGAGGAAAAGAAAGAAATCCTTAACATAAAAACAAATCTATTCAAAGCATAACATTTGGAGGATATGATCATTTTATTCTGAAAAACAACAGGAACTTACTGCATCTTCTAAGGCAACAACGTGTTCGGTGGCCGTCTCACTGTCAGATTCGGTCATTATTCCTCTCGAAGGTTCTTCAATATCACCTTCTTTTATTATTCTGAACTTATATTTTGGCAACTGGTCAATCTCTTCCTTCGTTGCCCCTTCCTGTTACCAATCAAAGATCAAAATTAAGTATGACAAAACGAATGCAAAAAACGGAATGAAACAAAATTGAAAATAAATCTATGATTCGATATTGATGAATTTATTGAATTCATAGAGATTCAAGTGAGAGGCAAAAGAGAATTTCTTTTAAGATATAATATATTAGAATGAGCATTACACCTTAGAGATCAAGACACCAACTCCAGCCCAATCTTAAAATTATGATTATGAGTTTGTAAGTCTTCTTTCTTATATTATAAGTTTGTAATATTATGAGTTTGTAATATTATGAGTTTGTAATATTATGAGTTTATATTATAAGTTTTTAAGAATTTGAAAGTCTTCTTATATGTTCATTCTTACTTAGCGCGGGACACAACTCACTCTTGAACAGTTATCTGCTAAATTCTCCCATATTCTACAATTTTCAAAGCTAAATAATGATACTATGATTCAAGAGACTCATCTTAGTTTAAAAGCTTGCGAATTTAACCTTTGAGAAGGATACTCTGGTTTAAATGAAAATAACAGCTAACATAGAGCATAAAATTTGGATGATGTCAATAATAGGGCAGAGTTTAACTCCCGTGACTCAAAATGCACACAGACTAATAGCAGCAGAGATCAGTATTGACAAGACAATAACGAAAGACACCATTCAGTTTCAATATCCCCCAAAACATATCAATGAAAGTATTAACTGCCCATATAATCAATTTTTTAAAGCTTACAAATGCTTCACTAAACCAGAACAAAAAATATTTAATTGATTATATTAACCCGTTTTTGCTCCCTCTAATGTAGGAAAGATTCTACCATATCACATATGAGCATTTTGCTTTGCTTGCATTTTCTGAGAAAAAAAAACTGTTCAATATTTTGCCAAAATAACTGCACAGACTGGCAATATTGGCCACTTGCTACTCATTCAGAAAAGTCATTTTTTCCATTTTGGAAATGACCAGGCATTAAAAATTTGTTACCTAAACATAACCTGTAGACCAAATCTAAAATTAGGAAAAAAAACATATTTACCTGATCTGTCACTGCATACAGGAGAGCAAGGATGCATGGTAGACAACAGCAAACAGCAATACCAATAAGGCATGCAACAGCAACACAGATTAGTACAATCACAACGTCGAAAGAAAGAAATGCAATAGAGACCCTGCATAACACAACATACATGATGATTACAAAATGGGGCAAGGCAGAATAGTGCAAAGAGAGGTGCATGATGATTACATCCATGAAAGCATTAACTATCCTTATATTTCAACCGATAAATATTGTTACAAAATTCCAACTAACCAGTAAAGCTGAGGTGCATCCGTTGTCAAACTCTGGCCACCAAGAGTTACCCAGTAGACCCCAACAGTCCACCATATAAATGAAAGCATGGTATTTGCCGACTCTATGTATTTTATGACGCTGACAAAACAACGAATAATAAGTTTACGCACTTGCATAAGGTAAAAAAATAACAGTTCTACATTCAACCTAGAATGCTAAATACAGCAGAACATAAACTACTTTCATTATGAACAGAATTTAGTGATGTGGTTATAATGGAAGAAGTAGAACGGATAGTAGAGAATGAAAATGCACCAAGACATGAAACAATGTATATATAATTGAATGATTTAAATCTTCTTAGTTTCCATTTCTTCCCTCTATACAGCTTTCATTCATTGTCACTCTAACCGTGCATAGTCCAGAATGATCCTTCTTACACATTCAGATGGCGAAAACCACACACTCATGAAATAACGTGTATAGTGTGCTGTCCTTCAAAGCATTATTTCAAACCACAAATTTCTCATTAAATTCATCACGAGTTTGCAGAGAGAAACAGGACATCTACTGTTGCCTTTTCACAATTTAAAGGTCTATCTGTTCCACGGCTAGTAATAAATATATTCTATTTATTTTCGATTTTCTTCTATTTTCAGAAGTTGACACAGAAAATCATCTACTTGAGAAAAGTATATATAATTCATAAATAAGAAACAAAGATCAAAATTGAACAAATTTATGTCATGTTTCTTTCTATAAAAAAATATGAAATAATTTAATTAAAATCCAATCGAACTTACAATTTAGTTTGATGAATCTCTGCTAAATATAGATTGTGTATTTTATATTTAAAAGTTACAATACAACAATAACATAAACAAACAAACAAAAAATAGTCAGGAAAAACCTTAATTGACTACTATAATACACAACTTTTAACATGATATTATACATTTGTAATTAAACTATACTTATTAGCAGCTAATATTTTTGCATATACAAGTTATATAGTATGGTGTATAAACATTTTGTAATAATGTACTCTGTAGAACTAAAATTATTTGTTTAATTAAAAACATGAAGTTTTTGAATAATCCTGAGTATTAAATGATCATAATTGGTACCTGTTTTCATCATATTGAAGAGTGGGTTCGTAAGCATAAAATTCTTGCTCACTTTCAGAAGTGAAGCTCCATTGAACATGGTTTGGCACATTGGAACGGAAATGGGCCCCACTCATCGTTCTCCTTCGGAACTCAACGAGGACGCAGAGAGAGTGAACCACGCCCTGCACCAAATACCCCACAATCCACGTCCTCAGCGGCACGCTCGGCTCCTCCGCCGCGCCAAACCACAGCACCGACGCGCCGATCACCAGAAACGCCGCGTTCCACAGCACGTCTACCGCCACCACCGGCCGCGAGTACGCCCATTCGCTCTGCCGCTCCTCCACCTCCGCCGCCGCCGCCTCCCGCACGCGCACCGAAGCCTCTCCCAGCATGAGGCGCCGCCCGCTCGCCCGCCGGAAGAACCTGGCCGCCGTCCGCAGCGGCGCGCGGCGGGTGACGCGGCGGCTGTGTGGGAGGAACGGCACGGGGTCCACCGGTACAGGGGAAGGTGGAGAAGAGTTTTGCATTTGGTTTGTGAGATTTTGTTTTGATTTGTTGAATTGAATCTGAGAAGGATCTTTTGAACTGTTCACTGTGAAAGTTTGGAATCAGAAGAAAAAAAAAACAAGATGGGTTTGATTTGGTGTCTGAATTGAATTTGACTTTTCTCTCTCTCTTTCTCTCTCTCTCTTTCTTTCTAGCTTGAATTATTACAAGTTTAATCTTGTTTTAGTTTACTTTTACTTTATATTGATTATTTATTATAACTAATATTTAATATATCCTTTCATTTCAATAATTTTTGACATCAAACTCTAACTTTAATTAAAAATATTTATGAAACAGTATTCAAGTGCAAAATATTGTCATTAATTCTTGGATGAGAACAACATCAAAACAAGTTATTTGGTTTTAGTTTTAAATTAATTATTTATGATCCCTTTTAAATTATTAATATTGTTACTTAATTTATATTACTTTTGAAGTTTAGATTAAATACAGGATTTTGTCTTATTTTAGGCTGGTTTCACGGCTCAACACGTTTTTTCAAATCATGTTACAATCTGTGTTCAAAATGAAAAAATTTATAAGACACACTTCAATAATATTTTTATTTATATTCTTTTTTTAAATCTTAAAAAACAGTTTTTTTCATTATTTTTTATTCAAAGTCTTATTTTGCCAATGTTTTATAAAACTAAAGTCTTATAATAGTGGATTTTGACCTTTATATGGGACATTTCAATTGTGGAAAATTATAATTAGAATAATAAATTTTAGACTTATAAGACATTTTAATTGAAATGTGACTTTCAAAATTATTTAAGAAATTTTAAAAGGTAAAAAAATTAAAGAAAAATGAATTATGGTGTGAGTTTTATAAAACTCTTATATTAAAATAAAAATTTATAAAATATTAAAATATATTGTCACATATTGAAATTATGTAAAGTAAAATGAATTTCACAAATGATTATATGAAAGATGTTTAAGATGTTAAAATAATTATCTCATTATTTTTTGAGAAATTATAATTATTTACTTTTGCATCACGTCTTAGTAAAGTTCTATTTTTTTATATTTCAAAAATAAGTTATCTTACAACATTTTTATTAACCTTTTTATTCTGTTTTCTGGTAAATATAAAAGAATATTTTATGTTTTTAATACATTAAATATTATTGTTTTAATTTATAAAATAAAAAAAAATTATATAAAAAAATCATCAGAGAAACATTTAATCTTTCTAATGATGTTTTTTAGTTTTATATTTTTTATAATGACTAGTTTTGTCCCTACATCCAGTCAAAAAGATTTATAAAATACAATGAAATTCACTGCCTATAGAAAGTATGGAAAAATTATTTTAAAACTATAAACGATAAATTAAAACTTGACCATTATTAAACAAATAAAACCCATTTTAGACAATAAATTTAAAAAACTAACATAAGGTTCAATAAAAAAAAAATTTGGACGTTTGAGTCCAAATTTTATTTTTATATTTTTAATAAAACATAAACTGAAAAGAAAAGAAAAATAGGTTTGGGATTTTATGTATTTACGGGAAAAAAAGGTGTATAAATGCAACACTATAAGTTGATTGAGAAAGTGGTTTATGCTTCGTGATTAGGAGTGTGACATTTTTTAGATTTATTAATTTTGACATTTGTTTTTTTTTTCAATTTCTAGTATCTTATTATAAAATTATTTTTTAATTTATTTTTAATTTTTTAATTTATTTTTGGCAATAATTTTAAATAAAATTTGAGAAATAATTTATACAATATTGTTTATATTAAAATGCAATAATATTAAAATTTTAAAATATACTTTTAATAAATTTATTGAATGTAAACAATGGAGATAAAAAACATTGAACAAATGAGTTTCAAAATTTATTATAAGCATATGAATTGAGAAATAGGAAATTGTGATAAGTCACACAACTAACACTAAAATCACTATAACAAGAGATCATTTTTCACAAGTTGTTGAATCCATGAATAAAAATCATGACTCGACTTTCTCTTCACATGAAGATACTTTTCGTCAGACAAATATTATTAAAAATTTGACAAAAAAAATAGGGGTGGGATAAAACAAAAGGAGAATTATAAAGTAATTCACTCAGCATTCTTTCATAAATCCTAAACAATGCATTCGAAAAAAGTTGTTAGTGTCAAATCAACATTTTCCTCGGTTAGGGTTTTATTCATCAAAGAACACTATCACTTAAACACCAAAGTCACTTTGCTTTAAATCAACATAAAATCAGAAAAAATGAATTAAATCAAAGAAAAATAAATAGAAAGGAAAGTAGAGGATCGATGAGTGGGATGAGGAATATCTAAAAAAAGGTGTCGGTTTCATAAGAGTAAGAAAAAGAAGACTAGTGTTTTCAAATTTCTTAACCTTTCAATTATAGTGGTGATCATAATAAATTTTTTAAAAAAAATTGTTTTATGATGACTTTTAATCTTTAATATTGTTTATATTATTACGAGTTAATCTTGAACTACCCAAAAAGCTTAGCAAGAACTTTTCATAAGATATATAAAAAAATCTAAAATAAATGTAATCCCAAAGATAAAAAAAAACTACAGTGATGATTTTAAATGATATAAATATTCAATGCCTTTTTTATGAGCATAATTATTTTTTTAGAGTAAAATACTTTTTAACCAATTTTGATTTCTCAAATTTTGAAATGCATGAGTAATCAGATTTTAAATGGTTTAATCAACACTTTATAAAAGGACAAATATTGGTCTTAGGTTTTTGGACAGCACTTAGGAGGGGAGCACTTATCCATTTCAAAATTAAAGGAATAAAAATTACAAAAATATAGGAATGAAAATTGGATGATTTTTTTTAAGAGCTAATTATAAACTTCAAATATTAAAAAAAAAATACATATTTTACCTATGTCTAAAATAAATCACGTGATTCACATTCACGTATCTATGCATGCACGAAAATAAATAAAACACTGAGTCCCATTTTGTAAAATCTTAAGAGATATTGAAAAGGAAGACTTAAAGATATCTTCTTTTGTTTCTGCTAATCTCTAGCTGTTGAAGGAAACTCTGATGAAAGAAGGGTGCAACAAGTGGTTATGCGCAAGTTGGACTCAAAAGTTGTGGCCTTTTCTCACAACCCATGTCACCCATTTAAGCTTATGTCGTTTATTCGTTCTATCCACGCCAGCATTGCCGATTCCTATCAATCTATACTTCATTCTAATCAGCTCCTCAATGGGTTGTCAAAATCTGGTCGAATTGACGATGCCCGAAAAGTGTTTGATAAAATGACTAAAAGGGATGAGTATTCCTGGAACACCATGATATCTGGTTATGTTAATGTGGGAAGATTAGTTGAAGCAAGAGAGCTTTTCAATGGGTTTTCAAGTAGAAGTTCTATCACTTGGTCCTCCCTCATATCGGGGTATTGTAGATTTGGTAGTGAAGCTGAGGCTTTTGGTTTGTTTAGTTCGATGAGGTTGGAGGGTCAGAAACCAAGTCAGTACACTTTAGGGAGTATCCTGAGGGTGTGTTCTGCATTGCGTTTGATCCAAAATGGAAAAATGATTCATGGGTATGTGGTGAAGAATGGATTTGAATCCAATGTGTATGTTGTCACAGGCCTTGTTGACATGTATGCAAAGTGCAGTCATGTTTCTGAAGCTGAGATTCTCTTCAAGGGTTTGGCCTTTGACAAGGGAAATCATGTCCTGTGGACGGCCATGGTTACTGGTTATGCTCAAAACGGCGATGGCCTTAAGGCAATTGAGTTTTTTCGTTACATGCATGCAGAAGGGGTCGAGTCCAATCAGTTTACATTTCCTAGCATATTGACAGCATGTTCTGCAGTTTCAGCTCACTGTTTTGGAGAACAGGTGCATGGTTGTATTGTGCGGTATGGTTTTGGATGCAACGTATATGTTCAAAGTGCATTAGTTGATATGTATGCAAAATGTGGAGATTTAAGTAGTGCAAAAAGGGTATTAGAAAATATGAATGATGATGATATTGTTTCATGGAACTCTATGATAGTTGGGTGTGTAAGACATGGGTTTGAAGAGGAAGCTCTTCTCTTGTTTAAAAAAATGCATGCAAGAAATATGAAGATCGATGATTATACATTTCCATCTGTTCTGAATTGTTGCATATTAGGTAGTATTGATGCAAAATCTGTTCACTGTTTGGTTATCAAAACTGGATTTGAGAACTATAAGCTTGTTAGCAATGCTATTGTTGATATGTATGCCAAAACTGGGGAGTTGAATTGTGCTTATGCTGTGTTTGAAAAGATGCTTGAGAAAGATGTCATCTCATGGACCTCCCTCGTCACAGGTTATGCACAAAATGGCTCCCATGAGGAATCCCTGAAGATTTTTCGTGACATGAGAATTGCTGGGGTAAATCCAGATCAATTTATTGTTGCAAGCATTTTGAGTGCCTGTGCAGAACTGACTCTTCTAGAATTTGGCAAACAAGTGCATTCGGACTTTATTAAGTCAGGTCTAAGATCATCACTATCAGTGGATAATTCTCTTGTAACCATGTATGCAAAATGTGGCAGCCTGGATGATGCTGATGCAATTTTTCTTTCAATGCATGTACGGGATGTAATTACTTGGACTGCTCTTATTGTTGGTTACGCAAAGAACGGTAAAGGAAGACATTCCTTAAGATTCTATGATGCTATGGTTTCAAGTGGCACGAAACCAGATTTTATCACATTTATAGGATTATTGTTTGCTTGTAGTCATGCTGGTCTTGTGGATGAAGGACGCACATATTTTCAGCAAATGAAAAAGATTTATGGAATAGAACCCGGCCCTGAACATTATGCCTGCATGATTGATCTTTTTGGACGCTCAGGAAAGCTCGGTGAGGCCAAAGAAATACTAAATCAAATGGATGTGAAACCTGATGCCACTGTATGGAAGGCACTCCTTGCCGCATGTAGAGTGCATGGTAACTTAGAATTGGGAGAGAGGGCAGCTACAAATCTTTTTGAGTTGGAACCCATGAATGCTATGCCTTATGTTATGTTGTCTAACATGTATTCTGCAGCTCGTAAATGGGATGATGCTGCGAAAATACGAAGGTTGATGAAGTCAAAAGGAATAGTGAAGGAGACTGGATGCAGTTGGATAGAGATGAACAGCATAGTGCATATATTCAGTTCTGAAGATAGAGGACATCCAAGGGAAGCTGAGATTTATTCTAAGATTGATGAAATTATAATAAGAATTAAGGAAGCTGGTTATGTTCCAGATATGAATTTTTCTTTGCATGACATGGATAGGGAGGGAATGGAGGTTGGTCTTGCTTACCACAGTGAAAAATTGGCTGTTGCTTTTGGATTACTTGCTTCTCCACCAGGTGCACCAATTCGGATATTTAAGAATCTCAGAGTTTGTGGAGATTGTCATTCCGCTATGAAATATGTATCCGGAATTTTCGCTCGTCATATCATACTGAGAGATTCCAATTGTTTTCATCATTTTAGAGAAGGAAAATGTTCATGTGGGGATTACTGGTAGGATTTCATTTTAATCTTAATACAAGTACTTAACTTTAAAGATGAATTGATACTTGACGACAGTTTCAAGCTTATGGGGCATTGTTACACAAAACTTCCTCTCTGTGGTACTATCATCAAGGGTAAACTCATTCTTTATTTCGATGTTTGAAGTGAGAACATATACATGAAGAAATAAACCTTGTTCTAGTATATTAAGAACTTAATGCATATACACATTTCTCCCTAAATTCATCTCTCTGTATCTTCCAACACTGATAGTTTGTTTCTTTAAATATTTCATGTGAGGAATCAAGCAAATAATTGAGACAGATTGACACATTGTTAAAATTAATTTGTTTTTACCTGTTTGTGGTCTGCTACCTAGTACCTACACCTAAACCAGATCAATCGGCAGAAAACATCCTAGATACCAAAAATTATTGTGTCCACTCCCCTAATAGAAAATGTTAATCCTCACTGCCTAAAGGAAAGAAAACTGTCCTTCTATATAGATACTTCGTGTGAGTAGCATACTTCAATTTGAAAGAACCTTTTTACAACTTGCGAAGTCCATTTTTTAAGCTTGTTTAAATAAAGCTTTTAAGATTGTTCATAAAAATATTTTGTAACTTGTATTAAAATAGTTTAACAGTTTTTAACCCAAAGAGAACCTTAGTCATTGTGTATCAAATATCTTAATACCATTTTATCTAATGGAAACGGTGGCAAAGGACATGCAAATCATGAAATTCTAGAATCAGTCCAAAATTTATCCTTTAAAAGTTACTAGAAATCCACTAAGAATGTGTTAGGAAAAGAATGCTTAGCAGTTAGTAGAACCAAACATCACATACAGAATAAAAGGAGGACTTTTTATGTTATTACAAGGAAACAAATAGAACATAAATAGGGGCCGAAAAAAAAAAAAAAGATGCCTACTCATCTGATAATTCCACATAGTCCACTTTAAGAACAAGCAACTTGAACTATATGAAACATGAGCAAAGAATAGTAAGAACTGATTATCTTTTACAGCTGGTGCATTACATCAATCAATCATAAACTACTTAAAAAATGGTTGCAACCCTATCACCAGGCAGTTCTACTTCATTCATGGGATTGTCAGCTGCCAGTCCTTGACAAAGAGGTTGCATGGTTTTAAGGTTCCTATGAGCTGAATAGTCATGATTGTGCAGGATGGACAGCAGAGACCTAGACTGTTAGGGAAAGTAGCATTGCTGGTGTGGTTATCTATTCATCCAAAATCCCATTTACAATGCTGAATAATGAATTCAACTTCTTGCATGTTCAGGAATGAGACGTCGACGCAACTCATCCGGTGTGCCTGCTAGTTCTGCATTGTTTTTCAATGTAAGTAATGGAAAACAAAATATTTAACCAAACACACTTAGATTATACCGCCATACCTTGTGCAGAGAAATCAAACAACGGAGGCAGTGGTCGCCCATTTGGCAAGCATGCATTTGGGTCTCGCAGATCATCAAAGAAAGGGTGTGCACAAGCCTCCAACTGTAACAGAATATTATCATGATCACAACAGAATAAACATACACAACTGAATATCTTCCTAGCTTTTATAATATCAAACTGTGTACGGGCATTGATGAAGTTAAGTATGAATATTTGAACAAATTAACCATCACGTGTAACGTAGTTGATCTTCATATATTATAAATAAATATACAATTAAGCTACAAAGGTAGCATTTCTAAAAGCTAATTAAGTTCTTACAGCAGTGCAACGTAGATTTGGTGAATACTGAAGCATTCTTGACACTAGATCCACTGCTTCTGTTGGCATCTTCTTCTGGAAAACCTATATAAAAAGTCAAATCAGATCTCTGATTGCAAGCATTTATCAAGTAATTACGAATTGCATACTCCAGGGGCAAGTGGGGGCACAAAGAAGTAAAGAACTGCTAAGCTAACCTTGTGCCACGGGTGTGCTTTTATCTGAGGAAACTTAAACTCAGTGTAATTTGGATTCATGCACTTTATTTCTTCTCTGGTAGGTGTTCCCAAAATCTACAGTACACAGAATTACACTCAGATTGAAGAACCAAAGGCAAAAGGATGCAACGCTCAAGAAAAAAACATATTCAAGCAAAAGGATAATGAACATGAGAACTTTTACCTTAATGATCTCAACCAACTGATCAACCCCACTCTCTCCAGGGAACATTGGCTGCAAAGCAAAATACAATCACAGATAAGCAACACTCTGAAAGCGTGTCATTTATTCAATACTAGTGCTTGCTGGTATTGAGAAACACATTGGACAACTGGTAATAAGTTCATTGTATGTTGCTTCTTGCAGTATTTGAGTACCAAAGAAAAAACCAAGAGAACGTTTTCACATAAACAAGTATCCATCAAAATATAACAGCAGTATTAAATTGCAAATATCACCCAAAGAATTCTCACGGAGTGAACTTCATGGAAATGTAATTTTTACAAAACAAATTGAAATTTCCTCTCCATATAAGATGGAACGAGAATTAATATAAATTCTCACATGTCCTAGAAGAAGCTCAGCCATAACACAGCCAGCAGACCAGATATCAATAGCAGTTGTGTATTCTGTTGCACCAAATATAAGCTCTGGAGCTCTGTAATACCGCGAGCATATGTATGATATGTTGGGTTCACCAGGCACCTAAAGCACGATAATATCACAAGCTCAGGCACAAACTATTGCATGACTTTCAAGTTGATAAGGAAAAACAAAAGAAACATACCAACATCTTTGCACTCCCAAAATCACATATCTTTAACTGATGAGTCTGGGTATTAACCTGTGGCATGCAATCACGTGTCAGTTTAATACACTATGACATTCTAAAGAAGAAATCCAAGCACTGTAAAGTGTCAAAATCATTATCATAAAACCATTATTAAAATCTACAAAGGGAAGATCAAGTCAGTCATCCCATGAGACAACAAATTAAACAGCATGAGACACAGTTTACTCAGATCCTAGCTATTCTTCCAAGCAATGACATAGAAGATCTATAATTTACAAACGTCTGCCCCAGGAAAAATTTAAATGAAGTTTAGCATGCAAATTTTTTATCAACTGATTCAATTAATGGTATTAAGCATGATAATTGTAATGATTTTTTCTCGTGCTTGCAATAAATACATAGAATACAGTTAACAAACAAGCTATTTTAAGGTAAAAAAAAGTTCTTACCAATAGATTCTGGGGTTTGATGTCACGATGACAGACTCCAATCACGTGATGCAAATAATTTAAACCCCGACATATCTACAAGAGTTTTAGCAATGATCATTCAATAACAGCACAAAAGTAATAAGCTCAGAGCAAATAACTGAATAGTATAAGTACGATCAAAGAACATTCATAACCAAAATTTAATGAAAAAGGTCAATTAATAAATTCACAATTACCTGATACAGATACAGTTGCACATAAAGGATAGGCATATGTTGGTGCATTCTGACATAGTGCTTGGAAACTCTGTAGACAGTTTCAGGCACATACTCCAAAACTAGGTTAAGGTACAACTCGTCTTTCTCGGCCGCTGAATAGAAGCAGTGCTTTAGTCCGAGAACATTAGAATGGTCAAGTATACGCATAACCTGTAGTTCCCTATTCTTGTATCTCTTGTCTTGCAACACCTTTTTTATGGCAACTGCTTCACCAGTTTCAATGCACTTGGCCTAAAGCACATTCAAGGCAAAGTGGATAAGGAAAAAGGTAACTTGACAAACACAAATAAAGAAATATTGCAAATCAAATATATACCTGATAAACAACACCAAAAGAACCAGTGCCAACAATGCGTTCTGCCAAGTATGAGATTGTCTGAACCAGGCAAAAACAAAGTTAACCAATGCAAAAGTATTTCATAGCAAGCCATTAACACAAGTAATTATATATTTGTGACAGCAAAGTAAGATTAGTATTCTACCTAAACCAAATATGTCATAGTTACAAAGTTACAATCTTTTGTCCCATAGTAAATATAAAGCACTTTAGGGTAACAGTTACAAACATGGTAGGAAAGTTTGTTCACAATACCAACAAGTGAAATTTTTCAATAAACAATCTAGTTTTCAATATTCTTTCACCGTATACCACTTTTAATAACATATAACAGGTAGGGTAATACATAAATAATAAATTTAAGAAAAGGGATTCTAAGAATCTAGCTCCATCAAATAACATTTACAAATGGGGTAGTAAAAGATCAAGTGAGAAACTCATGGAAACAATACCCGCTTTGGTTGTCCATCTCGACCACCAATAGAAGTCGTAATTATTTGGCCTGTTTCTGTTCCACAACCACTAACAAGAGTTGCTTCCATATCCTGCACAAGCAAATCATTTATCAAACTCAACGATTGCATTTAAAAAAAAAAATGAAACAGATTTACAAAATCTAACTAGTGTAACAACTTTGCAATGAATACAAAACATTCATAAATGATTTTACCTTTAGGGAACTATGACAGTGATGACTAACAAACATCAAAAGTGAGAAAACAAGAAAAAATGAAGAACAATAAGTACCTTCTCATTGTTGTTTTTTCCTTTGTCGTCTGCAATTTTCATTTCATTTAATTCCTTTGGAAGTTGATCATAACTTGACTTGTCAGATCTGGTTGTAGCAACATTGGAATTACCACTTTCTGTCGATGCATCTCCATACTGCTCCTCTTCCTTTCCGCATTTCTCATTGGAATATGTTTCCTCATTGACCTTTTCTTCTGTTCCTTGATCAAACTTAGGTCTTTTTGTGGTAAAATCACCTCCCTGAAAAGAAATGGCTTGGAGTTAACTAAACATATTAGGGACATATCATGAGCTTTTACCAGCCATGAAAAATGGGAAAACCAAATTGAACTCCAAGGTAAACAACATTTCCCAACATGCCATGTAGTTAGGTTTATCATAGTTCTCGCCAAAATCAAATTAAGAGTACCATGACAATGGCCAACAATCTAACAAACCAACAAAAAACAAATACAATCATGGAAAGCTTGGGCCTTCATTAGCTTGACAATTGATCGAATCCAAGACACAAATATATAAACAAAACAACAAAGGACACACAAAAGGTTAGATCATAAACCGTCTTAAACCAAATAAAGCTATATCTCAACATCAATATAAAAATATATATATTAAAATCACAACCACCTAGACAAGGAAATCACTCACATCTGTAATAAACCACATCAGGGTGCTAAATCAAATTCATAGCCATATTATGAAAAAATAAAGAAAAAAATGTTATCCACAACAAGGATAGTTCCAGACAATCCAAATCAACGAACATGTTCATTTCTTGCTTCTTGATCAAAATTTAGTTTTTCAATTTTGCAAACAACAACCTAATGGAAAAGGAACTTCCTCCAAAAAAAAATACAAAAAATTAAAGCTTTTTGATATGGGAATAAAATTTACAAAAGGATGTGAAACTTACAGGATCTGATGAAACGGAAGTCCTCCCAGAAGCAATGCTTTTCAACCTTCGCATCATATTCATAGTAATAGATTCTTCCAACCCCAACAACCCAACTCAATCTACAACCTAAGCACCCTCAAATCCCACCAATTTTTGTTTTTTTGGCAAAAAAAATAAAGAAAAACGCAGAGAAAGAGAGAGAACCCTTCTCTCTCTTCTCCTACAAGAGCTTCCTGCAAATACAAATGATCAAGAAAATGGAAGCGAAAATGGAGCCCAACAACACAGATCTTATGAACCCACTGTCTCAAAATTGGGTGCCAGGTGGAATTTTTCGTTTTTTTTAACAATTAATTATTCAATTTCTCAATTTTCTATGGTCAAACTTCCATCAATTCCAATCATTCCAGCTTCAAAGTCTGTACCTCAGTCAAACATGAAATTTGGACCGTGGATCAGTCGTTGATGCAGATTGGACCGTTTCGATCTTCTAGTTTTGACACAAAAGTTGGTGTTGGTACTTGCAATTACAAATCAGCCCTTGATTTTGGATTTAATAACAGAAAACGGATGCTCAACAGTTATGAGGTATAAACGGAATATTCGGAGGAATTAACGTGTTTCTACTGTGAATGCCACATTTTAGGACAATACAGGACAAAGTTTGAAAAACTACCAATTTTAGTTGACAATTGTTTTTTTATTAATTTTAGTTTGAATTTGATTTTTTTAACAGTATTGTAAGCATCAATTAGGAATGCAAGTTACATAATTTTTATGAATTATTTCCATGTGAATGATATGCCATTTTGCTATGTAAAAACAACAATGGTATTTTTTTAATTAATGAACAAATAACATATGAATCCTAACACGTTTTGTTATATTTCTTTGTCTAGCAAGTGATTTACGGGCATACTAATTATTTTTAAAGAAGGTGCACATTAGTATTTTTATATAGAAACAAGATTAATTATATATAACATATTCTCTTACATGTTTTTGTGTGTTATTTAATTATTTATAGAACAGTAAGAATTAAATAATGGAATAGAATAATCTGGCACTCACAAGCGACATTTATTTAACTTAAAAACATGAAAAAAAAAAGTATTATAATATTCATTAGGTTCTAAAATATATGGAGATATCAATAATTTTCCTTTACAAAACAAATATTACAAAAAAATTGTTTTGTATTTTGAAAAAATAACAAATTATAATTTATTTTAAAAGATGAGAAGTGATTTTAATTCATGAAAAATGTAAAAAGAGGTATTATCTTGTTAATAAGAAATGGATAAAAGTATAGTTGAAAGGAAATATTTTGCTAAAAGTTATCCATTAAAATTTTATCCAAGATTAAGTATTGACTTTATTAATGAATATTAATATTTCAAGAAAAATCGTATCAATACACCAGTTTAATCAAATGTTTAAGAGAAAAACATTTTTAAAAGAAAAACTGCAGATTTTAATCACTTGGAAAAATTAAAAAAAAATACATTTAACAATGTTTATATTAATACGCTCCACAATTCAAGGCTTAAAACTTTTGTGAAGAATTTCAAGATGATACAAAAATATTGAAGGTAATTAAGTACATTTTTTAGTAGTCTCTGTACTTTTTATCACATATTCTTTAATTTTATTTATTTAGATGACTCACACCTTTTATGTTAAGAAAAAGAAAAATACAAACTATTTTCTATATATTTATAAGAATAATAAAAAAAATAGTTATGCTAGGTCAATGTCATTTTAATATAAAAATGGAACCTATAAAAGAATTGATTAAAGATTTAATGATTTACTAACCTCCATGATGAGTTTTTTTAGTAATTTTTCTCAACATTAATTTTAGGTTTATTTAGTTCATATATTACATTATTTTAGTAGTTTTCCTATTGACGCGGTATACTTTTCAAACTTATGCTCTAAGTATCTCAATATAATTTTCAATAAATATGTTTTGAAAATAATGAAAGAATTAAATAGTACAAGTATATGTTAAAGTTGAAGTACTTACCTTATAAATCTCAGATAAAGTTTCTTATATGTAATTTTTGTCTTTATTAATTTTACATTTAAAATATTATTTGTAGTCTCTTATTGTCACATATAACTTATATCCTTTTCATCTATGGATGAAAATTACTTTAATTAATTAAACACATTTTAATACTTTTCTATTTACATATTTATATTTATTCATCATTAAAGAATGTCATTTGATGTTCTAATAAAAAGGTCTTTAGATTTTTTTTATATAAAATAACTCATCAAATTATATTTAGATGTCATGTTAAAATATATAAGATTATATAAGATTGTCTATTTTCAACCAAATTGACATGTATTGTGTTTTTACTTAAAATAAACATGTTATATTATTATTTTGCAACTTATTATTTGTTGAAATAACTATAATGAATTGTCTAATTTTTAATATTCTTTTGTTTTTTTTAATGATTCAGTTTCTCATAAGATACCTATCTTTATTATTTTGGTAAATCTTTGTACATAACATTATTTTAACACAAGTTTATAATTTTTGAAGTTTTCTCTTATAAAGTATCATATCCATTATTTTTATTATGAATAAATGCAATAATACTTATATAAATATTCTATATGAGACAACGTATCAAAAAGAAATAATATATATATATATATATATATATATATATATATATATATATATATATATATATTTAATAAAAAAAAATAAAATATTTTTAAAAATAAAATATAAAAATTATAAAAAAAAAAAAAAAAATAAATATATATATATTATATAAAAAAAAATATAAAAAAAAAAAAATATATATATATATATATATATATATATATATATATATATATATATATATATATTAATTAGAACAATTTAAACTATATTAACAAATAGTTTATACAAGTTATAAAAAATAATATAATGTTTACACATAATATGAAATAATATATTTCTTTCTTTCCTTTATCTGACTTAATATGCATAAAATGGGGGGAAATGGTCAAATTAATTCTAACTTTTTCTATTTGAAAGAAATGAAATTTATCTGTAAGCTCAGTTTTGTTTAGAAGTTAAGAATATAAATGTTTGTTATCAAGTTGAGCTTTGTTGCTAACAAAAAAAAATAGTTGAGTTTGAGTATCATCTTTTTCTAGTTTTCTAGCAGCATAATTAGAATGATTTTCGTTAACGAGGAATAAAGAAACCAATATATCATAAGTGGTACACTTTATTAATTCAAATAAAGCAAACAACATTTTTTTTCTTTATAAGTTAGTTTGGGAAAAAGAATTTTCAAAACAAAATTTTTATTAAAGAATTTGAAAAATTGTTAAAATAATGACATTTTTAAAAGCAATAAAATGTATAAGCAACGAGGTAATAGGTAGAAATTGCATCTTCTTGTTTGATTCTAGCTCGAATTAAATTATCATTCTAACATTTTTAGTTCGTTATCATCACAATAAAATTAGTTAAGATTAATGCAAAAATACACTTCGATGACAATTATAAGAGAAGTGTGGTTGAATTATGATGGGTAAACTTTTTTAAATTTTCATGCAATATACAATAATCTCTGAACCGTTATTTTATACAATGATAATTACTTTTAACTTGTTGTCGCATGTATCCTACAATGACAATTTTTAATATAAGTATTATTGTTATTGTAGGATAGATGTTTCATAAATATTTTCTTTATTATTATTATTGTTTTAAAATTTAACTTTCTATTGTGAGATATACTGTTTGATGGTTTTGAATCATACTTTGATTGTATTAGTATTGTTCGTATCGTTTTGTTGAATCTCATATGTATAAAGCATGATCACGTGAAGAAAAAATAACAATGATAAAATCCTCTTATATTATTATTAAAATCTATAATAAATATGATTTAATATATAAATTATAATTTTATATTTGAAATGAATAATTTAAATAGTGATATTAAATTACAATTTAATATCTTTTTTAAATAATTTTGTAATTATTTACCATTTAAAACTTTTCCAGATATTCATTTTTGAATTGATTATGCTTTTAGGTATGTGTTTGGAGCATGGATGAATGACAGGAAACATAGTGTATAGATTCATGATCTATTGGTTTATTAATATATTAGATAATAAAAAAAGTTGAAACTTGAACATAAATCACAGACCATTGATTAATCAAATATTTTTCATCATACATTTATGAGTAAATGCAGTTTATAGTTTATAATTAATCAAATATAGTACATCATTTATATCATTTATACTACTAGTAATAACTATTTTTCCAATACAAATATGTAATTATTATCATAGTGCTATAAAGTTATTTTCATTACACAAGAAGCTTTCTATACACTTAAAAAAAAAAAAGTAGATTAGACCTAAACATCAATTTATATACATTAATTAAACTTATATTGTTATCTCCTAATCAATGCTTTTCTCTTTATTTGTGCTGCTCTAGATGTAATATTTTGAAGGACTAACCAAATGTAAGATTTAGAAATTGTCCTACTGTAACTCAAGATAATTAATTTAATTAAACACATTTGTTTGCTTTTGTATGTTAATTAAATATATTAATTAGGTTGATACTAAATTGTAGAGTAGTACATAAACTTAAGATATGAGTGGAAGTATCATTACAGAAGGAGCCAATATTAGAAGAGGTTCAGACCATGTAATTGTATTTAACTAATTCATTAGTAAATAAATGATTGTTTGTTATGGACTAATTTCATATTATGTCTTGCAGTATTTGTTACACGCACAACCGATTAACCGATTAACTCTATGGTCATGGACTGTTACAGATCAACACGACAATCTTAATTTATCAATTTTTATGATATATTATGTAGATGAAATATTATAATAGTTTTTTAGACTTAGTTATTTATCAATTTTAGTTGTTGGTTTTTATGCTTTACAATTCTTATTTTAAATTATTTTTGTTTTTTTATCTTTATATCGTTATTGTATTAGTATTAGAGTAGGCCGAGGTATGAATTATTTCCCTCATAATTAAGGACAATTTTATGTTTTGATTATAAATGACATTAAACTATTGTTGAGTGTGGTTATGTAAAAATTATAGTATACACAAGTTGTTAAATAGAGGTAAACACCATAAAACAAAAATAAAATAAAATCAACGATAATTATAATTACAATTTCTGTTATTTTTAAGCATAATGATTATTATAATAACATCATTTTGTGTCCCACAATACAAAAAATAATTTAAAATGGATAATTAAACAAAAATATACGAAAATGATGATTGTTTATAAAAAAACTATCATAGTATATATAACGTCAATTTTAGCTATAACTGGAAGTTCATGATTTCATGACAGCTATAATGACAATTTTTGAAACCGTCATTAAAGGAGTAATAGTGTTGTTAAAACTCATTTTCCAGTGATGCCATCTTGTTATATTTCTTAAGATGACTTTAAATGGTTTAGAGAATGTATATACTTGGATAAACCTTATATTAGTTGGATGATCTATTTGATGTGTTTAAACTTTTAAAATTCACCCACCCATGTGTTTAAGTCTTAAACAATCGGTGCTCTAAAATGAAGTTATCATTAATATCTATTTTTGAAGGAAATTTAATGTTAAGAGCCTCAAATTGAATAAAACAAATTTATATAGTATTTTAGTCAAGTGACTCTTATATCTAATGGATTAGTATTTTTAGTTAGATTCTCTCTTTAAAATCCTAATGTCTTGTACTTTAAATATGGCAAGTTCGGCACCAAACCATCATAGGTAATTCATCTTCACACATATCATTTGATAATTGTTTCATCCAAATTAAGTTATTTTCAGCGACCATGAATTTATTTACCAACCACCTACTTTACTTTGTGCAAACCAATATACATCCATTTTTATTTTTTTTATGTTTGACACTTCTTAGGATAAAGTTTGTCTTTGCAAGATCTTTAAGTTTCATCTGGGCCTACAAATTGGAGTCTTTTCTCTATAATTATTTGCTTCAATGCAACAATCTCATGCAGTTTTTCTTATATCAAGAAACCTTAAGATTATAGCTAGTAGTTCTTCTGATAGATGTTTGTGTCGTTGCTCTTTTGCCAATGATTTCATGACATAGGATCTGCTACCTCCACTATCATACAAGTGTGACCATCCTTTTATGGTGTGCTAGTATTGTCAATAACATAACAAGATGGTGATGTTGACCATGATATCGATGATAGGAATAACATTTATAATGATGCAAATTGTGAAACTGACAATAACGACAGTGAAAATGATAATAAGGGTGGTTGAAGTGTCTCTGAATAAGTTTAAGAATTATGACTCCTAGAAATTAGTAGTGGTTAGTTTTTTTAAAAATTACATAGAATAAATATTCCTAGAGTGCATTATTGCAAATTACAGATTGGTTCCATTCAAAGAGAGTACAAATACAAAGAGGTGAGAGTGACTCCAGGAGCTTGATCAGAAACGTGTGACATGGTAATGGAGATATAAATAGTAAAAAACTGAGGTAATGTTACAAAGTAAAACATGAATAATGGGCTTTTGGGTTAGAACAAAGTAGTGGGCATGGGTCATAAATAGGATGATGGGTTATGGGCTAGCTATATGAAAAGGATATGTTGTGGGCTAGTGTAGTTTGGCTATTTCTTTTGCTTTCCTATGTCTACAACTTGATCCAAATACTCATTGAGAAAGGCACTTGGAAAAACATTCCCATGATGAGAAGAAAAAAGTTTAAAGGCAAGATAGCAACTTGTGTAAGCAATAATAGTGTTGTGGTTTGTATGTTGTTTTTGTAGTGTTGTGGAGACTATAGTGACAATTGTGTTATTTGTAGCTATAGAATGGTGGGAAATATAGGGTCCTAGCATTTGACCTACCACAAGAAACCCATGTGCCTCATCATATATACAAGGAAAACCAAGCTCACGAATTCTAGGCTCTGCTTTTGCTCAATTCAAAACAACACACATAACTTGCTTAGATGAAGTTAATGCCAATTAAACCATTCGGTGTGTGTGGCTTCTGAGTATGAACTCTTTCAATAATTTATACAACTGTAATATTCTATTAACGTGAGACATGCACGTTATAAATTATTATATTACGTAAAAGTGAGTGGTGTGTTCATAAAAATGAGGCCATTATGCTGGAACAGTAATGAGAAGAGTTTCAGTGTTTAGGGTACCAATGTGTAGGGTTTAGATAGGACATGATGAGAGATAGACATCAAAAGCTGCATGCAACAACTTGCCAGAGATAGAGACACCATTTTTTGAACATGTTTCAGTGGTGTAGGTTATAAATACTGTGAACTAGTAGTAGTAGCAGTAGACCAAAATAAATAGAATTACAATATATATAAATTAAATGTAACACTTCTGCTAAAATTATTCTTTGTAGATAGATTTGCATATTTAATGATATTGTTTAAGAATCCAGTATTAATTATCTTCTTAATTGGTTACCTTTTATGATGTTAAAATATTTTTCTATTTAATGGTTTTATTTTGCATAAAAAGTATTTGTAAATTAATTTTTTATACAAAAATTATATAAAAGTATAAAAAATCATCTATGAATTTTCTTCATATTTGAAAAATTAATCGTAATTTTTGCCAAAATTAGAGAAAAAATTGCATGAAAGTTTCTACAGACAAAAGAAAACCCTGGTTTCAAGTCGAGTTCATAGTTTGTATAAAGCTTGGCTATACTGGAATGAAAATATAAAAGTCATTAAAATAATTTGAAATACAAAAATGTAATTTTATATTATAAAAAGATAATTAATTATAATGAAATGGGTAATGAGAAAAAAATATTTCGCGTAAGGATAAAATGATATTTTTATAATACTCTTTCTATTTTTTTCTTTCTTTCAAGTGAAACAAGTTAAACAAATAATTTTCGTTTTATTTCTCTTCAATAAAAGAATTTTCATTTTCACTTTATTTTCTTATTTCTATTATCACCTCTATGTTACCTTTTACACTTATATTTTTCTTTCAAACTAAATAGCTATAAAATTTAATTTTCATTCTATTTTTTTAATTAAATAACTCTTATTTTTACTTTACTTTAATTTATTTTTTTCTGCTTATTTCTTCTCCGTGTCCTCGTACCAAATGTAAGTAACACTTCACTTGTTTGGTATCATGAAAAGTAGCATGGAAAATTTCGGAAAAATAGTGAGATCCACACAGCAGCGGAAGTTTCTCAGCAAAATAGAAGAAAGTGAAGATACTAACAATGAATTAACATTTACCAAAATGTTTATAAAATTTTGAGTTGTGTAAAATCATTGTGTAATTCTTCTTTATTGTGAAATAAACTCTTGTGAGCTTTTATTGTTCTCTCTTGAGAGTGTTTCTTTCAATTCTTGAGTGGTCTTGATCAGGGAGAGATTGAAACTTGTATAATCTGGAGATGTTTGTGTACTCGTGATAACCTAAAGAGGTTTGTGTAGTCGTTGTAATCTGGAGAAGTTTGTGTAGTCGTTGTAATATGGAGAAGTTTGTGTACTCATTGTAACTATTTGCTAAATAGTGGAACCTCTTGAACAATTTGTTTATTGTTTGTTGGTTTGTTAAAGGAAAAATGAAAGTAGCCTAAGAATTTAGGGTGAACCAGTATAAAACTGTTTTATATTTGATTATATATTTTTGCCTTGATTGATGGTTTCTATTTATAACGAATTAAGTTCAGACTCTATTCAATACCCCTTCTGGAGCCAGTTGTTAATATATATATATATATATATATATATATATATATATATATATATATATATATATATATATATATATATATAGATCATTATAAGTGATAGATATGAGAATATGTTTATATATTTTTATATATAAACAA
>Ga0099824_1002837_pt1 | contig 25390 bp, 27 predicted proteins | sample SiratrowhiteBW_FD_76837 | JGI IMG/M metagenome (GOLD analysis project Ga0099824, IMG submission 76837) | Root nodule microbial communities of legume samples collected from California, USA - Siratro white BW | ecosystem: Host-associated > Plants > Roots > Nodule | place: USA: California...
TATTTATTCAGCCTTCAAAATCCACTGGAATATGGCCGGGATGAGTGTTTCTTCAACATTTATATCTTTCCTTATTCTGCTGGCAATGGCCTTTTCTTTCTTTGCACAGCTTACTCCAGTTGCTGCAGGTTTGTCTACCTTATTCTGGCATTATTCTTCTTCTGGTGTTTAGTCTGTCGGGATTATCTATGTTTTGTCATGTCAGCTTTCAGGCACTTTTTGTAGGTTTTGGATTGGTTTGTGGTTATGAACGTTATTATCATAGTTTTTTAATGATGGGTTTGTGTAGTTGCACCACTTTAATATATAATTATCTTTTTAAAAAAAAATATTAGATTTTGTTAGAGATTTCATAGTGAGTAGAGATAAGACTTCTGAACAGTTTATAAATAGGGCAAACTTTATCTTACAAACTTGTTTGGTAAAGTTGAATTAAATTTAAAGTTCAATTCTAATATGGTATTGTTAGAATATTACTATTATGAAAACAAATCAAATCAAATCAGTATAATATTAAAGATAATAAAGAGAATATCAAATAATATCAGTAAGAATATTAGAGAGATAATCAAGAAAGTATCAAAGCAACAAATCAGTAGAATATCAAAGATAATCAAGAGAGTATAAGAGAGAATATAGAATATCAGAGAATATCAAATGTATTTATTTAGAATAATTTTCATATTTAGTTTCCTTGAATTTTATATTAAGTGAACTATTCTAAACAAAGAGATATACATTAAAAAAAAAAACCTTTTTCCATGCTATCATATTTTTTTTTTCTTTTTTGTTCATAGTTATTATATCCTTGTTTAAACTTTCTTAACCCTCGATACCATCGCAAAAGTATCAAACTCTATCATAACAAAATTTATGGACCTATCAGGTCATTCGTGATCGAGTTGCTATTGGACTACTTTTATATATAAAAGTCTCAGTGTGAGATGAGTGTGTCGAAGATTTCACGTTTATTAAAATAGAAAGATATTTCTCTTAGAGACTTTGAAATAATTGCGCTACAAATATGATAAAAATATATTATAAAAGTTGTCCCATGTATACATGAAGCATTGTTTTTGCAACCTAAAATGTGCAGTACTCTAAATACAAACAATTTTTTTATATAATAAGTTACTACAAAATTACAAGAATTTATATAATGACTTGTTAATATTCATTTTTCTCTCTTGGGTTTTTTATTCATGTAGATGACTTGGATGTGTTGTTCTTGGACTTAAGTCACTTTGCATCATTAAAGGAAATTATAATTAAGTAATTCTAAAGTTATAAAAAAACAAAAATCGTTTGATATGGCCTTGTAGTTCCTGTGTCTTTAGTTTAGAGTGGACTCCTACTACTCAGTTTCTATATAAAACTTTGCTCATAAAAAAAATTCAACATAATGACAATATTAAATAGTGTTGTTATTAATCTGTTCAACATATGATAAGATTTTTAAGAAAATTGGGGAAAATATACTGAAGTTATAAATAATTTTATATACTTAATTAGCAATAAGAGAAGATCCTTGTTCTTGATGCAATTTGAAAAATAACAAAACAATACAAACCCAGAAAATACCACAATAAACTATTATCAGCATAAAAAACACTATAAGGAGGCTTTTTAAGAAAAAATATCATCAACAAAGTTAATAAAATAAGAAACAACAAATATTTCAATGCGAAACAACATAGATAAAATTAATACAAATGAGTTAAAGCCGATGATAATGTCTAGAAAAAAAGAGTGTAAAATAAAATATTAATTACTTCCTGCACTCCCACAATTGCTTCCTGCACTCCATCACCTTTTTAAAATACTGCTGTTATCCTTCACAAAGTATTAAAAGGGAGAAGTGAAGTTGTAAGTCACTGTTCGGAGTCTGTGGTGGCATGGTCGTGGCGGAGGTGAGTGTGTTTTAGTTTTTCATAACAATTTTCTGAAAAGAGAATGTGGAAAATTTGGCTTACGGAAATTAAAATCCAGAATGGAAAAAATAGTTTCCAAAAAACAATTTCCGAAAATCATTAACTTTTTGAAAAATTATTTTCAATAACTCATTTTCGAAAGTCATTTAATATTCAGAATCTTCTTTTGTCTGTATTTATAAAGATATCAAAATCCTTTCACACATTTGATGAAGGAGAGAAAGTAAGTGTAGGAGTTCAAGAAGCAATTGCCAAATAAAATTTATACCTAAACTGGCCCCAAAAATTAGGTGCAATAGTTTTATCGTAAGACATTAAAGGATCTCATGCAGCTAATCTTTAGTATCTTCCTTACTTTATTTTATTCATTTTGTTTTATTTTCTTTATTTTTTTCTCTTTTTTTTTCTTATATATGGTCAACAAATTAAAAAGGAAATCTAATAGATCGCTCAGCCTTTGCAAAATTGCTTAGCGTATTTGAGAATGTTTCATAACAAAAGAAGCTCATTCAGTTAAGTCTTTGACTATCTTATTTTCTACTCCTCTCTGAAACCAATCTTATTTTCCAAATAAGTTAATGGTTTTGTATTTATTCAAATCGTCGTGGTTGATTTGTTCATCCTTAGAATAGTTGAAAAATATTTCGTAAAATCTTAAATGTATTGTAAATTCTATAATACATAAAACAAAAAAAAATTGACAAATTTTCTATTATCTGTTTACAAAATATTTAATTACTCATCCTTTTATTTCTAATATTTTGAAAGTTAAAAAACAATTTTCTTTTGAATCTAATTAGATAAATGCTAAAAAATTATTAAACATTTTAAGTAAGTTACACACTCAAACAATTTTATAATTAAATATAACTTTTCAACAACATTAGCCTAAAACCGTGTTGAAACAATTAATTTTAGAACTATTATTATAAGTTTTGTTTAACTTACCCTATTGTCGTCTTTCCTATCTTTCTTTGGTCTCTTAATGACACATGTTGTTTTTATATTGTCATTCAGAGTTTGTGAAGAGATACAAGTCTCTCATTTTTATCAACTGTAATGTCTCTTCTCTCATCTTTGTTCATTGTAAATAACTTATTGTAAAACTTATATCTAGGTTATACGTAATCTGTATCAAATAAAATCAATCTGATCTTTCAGTGGAATTTCTTTCAGAGGATATGGATAGAAGGCTTCTAGAAGGAAACTAATTATTTGATTTTGTCTTTATGGTAGAATCAAATTATCATCAGTTCTGTTTATTTGTTTTTATGACATTATCATATTGTAATAATTTTATTTTGTTTTCTTTATTTAGCTATACCTAGAATGGGTACAGTACTTGTATATATTCAGTTCTTTATTTTGAATGAAATACACAGAGAAAACAGAGAGCATATATTCATACTCATGTCTTTTGTTCATCTTTGTTCTTCTCTTTATTTTCATAATAATTTCTCCTAAAAAAATTATGACACTTAGACAATTATTGATAAAGAAAGTGATAAGGTACTTTCTAACAAAAGAGACATCAAGTTGCGTGCTAAATGAATTTTGGTTATTGATAAGAAATATTAAATCATGAATCTTTAAATATATATTTGTCTTACGAAACGGTTAATGGTAAATAACAATATAAATTTGACTGGCATAAAAATAATTTTCTTTTATCTCAGGCACAAGATATTGAAAACGTGTTCCATCACCAATTTACAAAAGAATACCAATGGAGAAACTCCCATGTACATTTTAAAACTGCTTGCAAGTTGGATATAATTAAATCGTTTACTACATCATAACTTTAATAAAAAAATATTTAATTATTTTATTTTCATATAATAAAGAAAATAACATAAAATAATTGTTATACGAGAGTTTTTAAGACTAACAAGTTAATGGTTTGAACAGTATATTTGGTCGTTTAGGTATATGTATAGGGGTGGCAAGAAAATAATATTATGTTGCCTAATATCATCGTCAGTGGTTGTTGACATTATCTATTGGAAATTTCATTGAAAGCTCGAATAAATCTCGAATAAATATAAATAAGATGCATTATAAATTGCGTGATTACGAACAGGACTGGTATAAAAATTTGGTTTCAGCCTTCAAAATACACTTGAATATGGCTGGAATGAGTGCTTCTTCAATGTTTGTATCTTTCCCTATTCTGCTGGCAATGGCCTTTTCTTTCTTTCCACAGCTTATTCCAGTTACTGCAGGTTTGTCTACCTCATTCAAATGTTCAAACATGTATGAATAGCATGTCTTTGAAACTGTAAGATCACAATCACTGTCATTAATGTTTGATAGATGATGAATTAATTAGTCCTTGTAAGTGTTTACCACGTAAAGTAAAAGTACATTTTCTTGAATTTAGAAGCATATATGTATATTCAACAGTTAATAACATGTTGTGATCTTAATTTGCAGATGTTAAGGTGACAAAATTGGGTGTGATGCCAAGTCCACCTCCTTCACCTCGGAGTAATCCTCCTATTCATCAAATTCCTCCTCGGCTTCCACCGAGCCATTTAAATTGTCATTTATCATCGAAAAAAAAGCATGTTTAATCTGTTAGAATATTATTATCAGATAAATAAATCAATAGAGTAGAATATTAGAGATAATATCAAAGAATATCTATAAAAATATCACAAATAATTAAAAAAGTATCAGTAAAATATTAAATATGTTTATTTAGAATTATTTATATATTTAGTTTCTTAAAATTTTATATTAAGAAAGTTGTTAAGAAAATTATTATAAACAAAAGATAATACATTAAAAAAGAAACTTATTTCATATTATCATATTTTTTATTTATTTTTTATGTTCATAGTTATTATATTTTTATTTAATCTTTCATAAATCTCGATACTTAGATTATCATTTTGTTTATATATAGCATTACAATATATTTTGTTTATATATTGCATTATAATATACTTTGGTATAATATTAAATACAGAAACGTGTTAAGTATTTGATGGATTGGTTCAGTATTAGGAGTATAATCAATAGAGGATTGGATTATTTATGTCTGGTTATTATTAATGCAGCATCTTAGGTAGTGATCTGAAACCAACTCACTGTTTGGTCAGAGGGTTCTGACATTCTTCTTCTTGGATTATCTGTGTTTTTGTAATGCCAGGTTTCAGGCACTTTTTGTGGTTACGAACGTTGTTGTCATAGTTTTTTTATTCATGGGTTTGTGTAGTTGCACCTCTTTAATCGTCTTTGTTGGAAAAAAAAAAGGTTTTGTCTATAAATCTCACCACGGATATATCTACTGGGGAGACTCTGGGATAATTGCCCTACAAATATGTATAAACATATAATATGAAATTTGTCCCCATATATACATGGAGCATTGTTTTTGCAACATAAAATATGCAGTACTCTAAATACAAACAATTTTTTATATAATACAAAATTTATTACAAAGTTACAAGAATTTATATAATGACTTGTTAATTTGCACACAAAAATTTCAATATTATGACACTACAAATAGTGTTATTATTAATCTATTCAACATATAATAAGATTGCTAAGAAAGCATAAATAACTTTATATAATTACAATAAAAGAATGCAATTTGAAAAATAACAAAACAATACAACTCCAGAAAATACCACAATTAACTATTATCAGCAAAAAAAAATTATAAGGAGGCTTTTTAAGGAAATATCATAAAAAAAAGTTAATAAATAGAAGAAGAAACAACAACTTTTTCAATGCTAAAAAATTAATACAAATGAGTTAAAGTCCATAATGATATTTAGAAAGAAAAAAAAAAAAGAAATGCAATTAGGCCCAGAGAAAGTGGATTTCGACTCAATTAGGCCCAATAGGGTGCAAAATAAAATTTATATCTAAACTGACCAAAAAACTTATTTGTTCAAAAATAAATTTAGAAGAGAAATGTAATTATATAAACACAACACATAAAATAAAATAAAAAAATAACTTTGACATATTATATTTTTAATCTAATTATTTTTATTTTATTTTGGTTCACTACTTCTGTCTTGATTGCGTAAAAAAAAAATTATTATATTTACGCATTTAAAAACACAAATTTGAATTCATTGGAATTATAGTGGGTAAATAACACAAGAAAAAAAAAAAACATAGTTGATGGTTTGGAGCCACCAACAAAGTTTATTAATTTGGGAAATTTTTAAATATTCTATTTTATTGAATAAATGTCTACAAAAAATAGATAGGTTCACCAATCAGTGATGAAATAATCTTACAATATCCCTGATGCTTCCACTAAAATTAAAATTGCTTATCTTATAATCAGTTATGTATTTTGTAATTAATTTGAAAACAGATTTATAATTAAAATTAAAAACTTAAAATAAAAAATAAAAAATAAAAATATTTTAAAAATATTATTTTATTTTTTCTTAATTTAATAGTTAAATGAGTTACTTCTAGAGCTTTCGATTTAATTTAATGACCAAATATTAATTACATATTACATACTTATATTAAAAGAAAACTACGAATAAAGATAGAAAGTAACTTTTTTCAGTTGCTATTATGACTGAATCAAAGTGTTTCCATGTTGGAATATATGTTGTGGCTCTGTTAATGTAAAAAGTGGAGATACCAAGCCATGGTGGAACTAATTAGCTTTTATATTCATTCTTCATGTTTTCCTCCACCTAATATCATACACCTACTTTTGTTTTATTTTACTTTTACTTATTAAACACTGATATACAGACTCCTTTATATATTTACATTCTATTTTTATGTCTCACAATTATATCATCAAACTTATAAAAAACTTTCTTTGCTTGAGGGTTCTTTTAGTTTAGAGAAGGTAAATAAAAATTGTATAATTTTTCAAATAAAGCATTGATAGAATAAAGAGATAAGAAAAAACTTGTATATAAATTAAATAGCGGGATAAAAAGAAATAAGAGAAAATTATATATAACAACTATTCTTTAATTTCATTATGAGGGTTTTGTCGTTACCAGCCAACGAGATATTGGCCGATAAAGCGTCCGTCAAGGACGAAGAGGACTCTGCTAGATCTTTCTTCAGCTTCTTAACATCCTTAGCATCTTTTTTCAGTACCTCACCCATGATCCGACTGATGAGCAATGATCTAGAGCATAGCTCCTGAAAGCCGGTTTTTAGTTCGGCAGCTGAAGAGAATGTATAAGGCCCTTTCTCGGACTCCCTGAGCTCAATCCTCACATGATTTGAAATCATCACATGATGATTAAGGAAGTCCATGGTGGCCGAGCAGTCTCCGGCAGTAGTGGATGGGCAGAGACGCTTTAGAGAGCGTCGGGAGGATGATCGGTCAGAACCACGACATGATGACTTGTGATCTTTCTTCTTTTTTGGCGACGACTCTCAGAGGTTGTATTTTTGTGGCCCCCAAAGGCGACCTCTAGATCAGAAGACGAAGAGTAATATGAACTACCTTCAGAAGAATAATCTGATACTGCAACAGATGATGACCTTTTGTTTCCTCTCCTAGACCAACTCATCCGTTCACGGGATTTCTTCCATTGTCTACGTAATCGTATCTTCTCAAGATGGTTGAGATTATTGAGCTTCGTTGAATTCAATGGTGCAGTTAGAATAAACTCTATATACTTATTTTTAATGAAAGAGTATTCTCAGTGATTATTTAGTGTTGGCCTGAATGAGCTGCCAGGAACAAATTTGGGTTACAGAGCTCTTTGCTGCTTGGCAACACATTATTTTTGAGTTTACTGGCGTCGCCATTTGTCTCTTCCCCTCCTAGATTATCTTCTTCCATATTGATTTGCATTGATGTTGTTTGTCTATTTCTTTGTTGGTGTTGCCATGTGTAAATAGGATATCCGGTGCTACAACAAGCAATGTATGTCTCTTGAGGATCTCAGATAATTTAACTTGTAATGTTGAATTGACGTCTGACTCACAATCTCTCTCGGCCAATTGAGAATTCAACCCATACAACTACTCCATCTACATGCAAACCGTTTGACTGTCACAGAAGAAACATCCCCAAGGTTGAGGGACATGAATCCAATTGAATTATGTGACTTTCGGTTTTCATCTTCTTTGCCACCAGAAGTCTATTATGAAAATATATTGCAGTATCTTCCTCATTCTCTCATTCTTCTCATCATCTCGGCTCCTCCAAAATCTAAATAGGTCTTCATACACCCAAGGTTGAGGGACATGAATCCAATTGAATTATGTGACTTTCCGTTTTCATCTCCTTTGCCACCAAAAGTCTATTATGAAAATATATTGCAGTATCTTCCTCGTTCTCTCGTTCTTCTCATCATCTCGGCTCCTCCAAAATCTAAATATGTATTCATACACCCGAAGATAACTTGCTAATTTCAAACCCATGTATCGCCGCTCGCGAGCTTGTAGGTGGCTCCGTAGCCACTGTGAAGCCCACTCGAAATGATCAACATAGTGGGTTACATTGAGGCAAAATGCAAATGCTTTGCTTGTTATTTCTGAATACTCATTGTCGTTTTGTCCATCCTGAAGAAATCCACTGGTTTCCAGGTGACATGATCAACCAAGAACGACTTCAACACCTCGGTTAAAGGAGAGTTCATCTTCATGAAACCCTATCGAGTACAAGACCTCGGTCAAGGGACATTGTCACTCTATGGTGACCTCCCATAATTCAGAAGAAAATGGGGCAGTGTCACTCCATGGTGACCTCCCATAATTCAGAAAAAAAAATGGTGTAGTGTTACTCCACGGTGCCTCTCATAACTCAGAAAATAATAGGGCATTGTCCTACCATGATCGAATAAGTACACGGTTATGACCGATATGGCCACCCGATGTCTACAACTACAATCTCATGAAACTTTCGTGACTAGCCCTCGAGCTTGGGGGTTAGTGTACTGGTATGACCGAGAACTACACGGTTAAGGCTGACAAGTACTCAGCCTTGACCGATAAGTACTCGACCATAAGGTGATACAACGATGCCAGCTCCTCAGACAATTACTAACAGCAACAGACACTCAGAAGCTGCTCTATCCTCAGACCTCAACCAATAATAATGCTTCCGAACAGTTCGGCTTCTATAAATACAATGCAAATGAGTCAAACCAAGGTACGCTAATCCAACCTTTAAATTGTTAGTCCGACATATGTGTACTGACTATCTTGGCGTGGGAACGTGAAAACTTGAGCGTAAGTTTTTTCCACTTCAGAACGACTAGAAAATTTGTAATCTGTAAGGTGACCGATTACCTTGTCGCCTAATTGTCATTCGAAAACTTGGAGTGACTAATAAACTTGTGAACAAACATTTTCACTCATAAGATATTGCTCAAGCTTGGGGGGCAAGTGTACTGACCAGCTCAGGACGACCACTTGTCGTCCTAAGCGAACAACTTCCCTACCGAAGACGAAATCGGTAGTCTAAGCATGCAAGCAACCTCTGGTAAGACAGTCTCCGAAAGCTGACATAACGTAAGATTTAAGTCAACTTTGAATCCTATAAATAAGTGGATAACGAAGGCCAAAGGTATGCATTATTGAACAAGAACTCACTTAGCTCCGATAACCGAATACTTACTTGAGTGTCGGAGTGTCTTTGCAGGTACACCCCCTGTCATGGCTTGGGTGGATACTTGGCGGACAGAAACAAGTACTTCCAGGACAAAGACCCAGACCGAGAACGTCCCAGTAGAGCGAGCTTGGATTGTTCGGGCTGTACGGGAGGAAACACTAAAGGTTTCCAAATCTTGTGTAAGAACATTTAGTATCCGTAAATGATTCACAAACAAGAATTTTTTTATCATTCGTTGTGACCATATCCATGCGTAGAGAATAAATAACAAAAGGGTAATAAATTTGAATAAGTCCTTTTTTGGTTATAAAAACTGTGCAGGAGGTTTTGGTTCAAACTTTAAATTCCTTCTTAACTTAAAGCGTTGCAGTTATGGAGTGGAACAGTCACACTATCCAATTCCTATCAGTTGGTTGAGTCAAAGATATTTAATTTAGAAGATCTTTTTAATTATATAAAGTTATTTTATTTGTTAACATTATTATTCTGTTATTCCATTGTTACTGTTATTGTGTTCTGTTTTTTCATTAGGAGTAAATTGTTAGACATGGGATATTTGCCTACTTTTTAGGAGTTTAGTTATTTTTTAGGAGTTCAGTTGTAGAGTTAAGTCTATAAACTTGGCCTTTTCTTTCGTAAATAATGAGACACAACTTTTGGTCCTATTTTTAATTAACAATTGGTATCAAGAGCTATAGTTTACCGTAGCAAGAGTAGTAGACTTCAATCATGGCTACAAATAGTAATTTTGTGCAACCTGCAAATCCCAAAATTGGATGAGCATTATGATCATTGGGCTATGCTGATGGAGAATTTCTTAAGGTCGAAAGAATATTGGAATCTTATAGATCCAGGGATTCCTAAACATGTAACAGAAGCTGTATTAACAGAGGACGAGAAGAAGACGATGGACGAGCTCAAGTTGAAAGATTTAAAAGTAAAAAATTACTTATTTCAAGCAATTGATCGAGTTGTGCTTGAAACAATATTGAAGAAGGAGACGTCAAAAGAGATATAAGATTCTTTAAAACAAAAATACCAAGGCACTGCTAGAGTAAAGCGAGTACCACTTCAAGCCCTCCAACGTGAATGAGAGATTTTACAGATGAAGAATGGAGAATCAGTTAATGAATATTTTGCTCGAACTCTCACATTTGCAAATAAGATGAGGATGTATGGTGAACAAGTATCTGATCTTAATCTCATTGAAAAGATTCTTCGTTCAATGACCTCAAGGTACGATTATGTAGTGTTCTCTATTGAAGAATCACATGATTTGGACACCATGACTGTAGATGAACTTCAAAGCAACTTGTTAGTTCATAAGCAGCGGATGAATGGTCACACTATGCAAGATGAGCAAGTGCTAAAAGTTGCACAAGATGAGATAGGTGCTAGAAATGGACGTGGAAGAGGAGTTTTTCGCGTTGGAGTTGTACGAGGGAGAGCTAGAGGTAGAGGAGGCAGACAAGTGGACAAAACGACAATACAGTGCTATCACTGCCATGATTTTGGACACTTTCAATATGAATGTCCAAAGAAATCACAAGACAGCAAAGCAAATTACGTTGAGGGCAATGAGGAAGTAGTGTTACTTATGGCACAATTGTCATCGGAACAAAAATCAAATACACAAGACATGTGGTTTATTAACTCAGGTTGTAGTAATCACATGACAGGTAGAAAAGATTGGTTTTCTTCCTTTGATATTTCCTTTCTAATGAAGTGAAATTAGGAAATAATTATTCTCTAAAGGTGGTTGGGAAGGGTACGGTTAGACTTTTAATTAATGAAGTTGTGCATTTGATTAGTGATGTTTTCTTTGTGCCTGAATTGAAAAATAATTTATTTAGTGTGGGGCAACTTCAAGAGAAAGGGTTGACTGTTGAAATGAAGCAAAATAAGTGCAGAGTATTTGAAGGAAAGGGGGTTATTTTTGAAACTTCCATGACTACTAATCGTGTGTTTGTTGTCTATGTTAAATCTGGAGTTTCTCAGCCTTGTTTTTAGGTTAGTTTAATGCCACTCGCAGAAGTTTGGCACTCTCGTTATGGGCATCTAAGCTACAACGGGTTGAAAATTTTATTGGAGTTTGATATGGTGAAAGGACTGCCCTCTTTTAAGCCACCAACCCATCTTTGTGAGCATTGTCTCAAAGGAAAACATCAAAGAGACCCTTTCCCACGACAGAGTAATTGGCGTGCTTCTCAACTATTACAGTTAATTCACTCTGACATTTGTGGTCCTATTAATCCTACTTCGAATGGAAATAAAAGGTACATTCTCACCTTTATTGATGATTTGAGCAGAAAAGTTTGGGTATATTTTCTTTTTGAGAAAAGTGAAACGTCTGATGCATTTAAGAAGTTTAAAGCATTAGTTGAAAAGCAAGTTGGTGTTCCTATTCAAATACTACGTACTGACAGAGGGGGAGAGTACCTCTCCAAGGAGTTTATTGAATTTTGTAATGAACTGGGCATTCAAAGACAATCACAACATCATATACACCACAACAGAATGGTGTGGCGGAAAGGAAAAATCAAACTATCATCAATATGGTTCGGAGTGTTTTGGGAGAAAAAGGAGTTCCTAAAGAATTTTGGCCAGAAGTTGTAATGTGGACAATACATGTTCTGAATAAAAGTCCTACTCTTGCTGTAAAAGATATCACACCCGAAGAGGCATGGAGCGAGATTAAGTCATCTGTTTCTTACTTCAGGACATTTGGTTGTATTGGATATGTTTATATACGTAACCAACAAAGGAGCAAACTTGATGACAAAAGAACTAAATGCGTGTTGTTGGGTGTAAGCGAGGAATCTAAGGCTTACAAACTTTATGATCATGTCAAGAAGAAAATTTTGATTAGTAGAGATGTGAAATTTCAGGAAGATGCTGCCTGGAATTGGACTGAATCAAAAATCAGTAATATACCTGATACATGTGAGTTAAACTCTTTGGGAGAGCATTCCCAAGCAACTGAGGAGAAAACTCAAGATGATGCTACTGTGATTTCTAGTACAACAACACCAAACTCATGCTCAATTGTGCCTGAGTTACCTGTTCCAGCAGCTTCTGAACCTTCAGATCAAAGGAGGACTAGGAGACCACCAACATGGATTAGAGATTATGTTACAGGTGATGCTCTAACTGATGAAGATGCCATGAATTTTGCCATGTTTGCAGGTGCAGATCCAATACCATACAATCAAGCATCAAAAAGTCAGCATTGGAGAAATGCAATGGTTGCTGAAATTCAAGCTATTCAAAGAAATGATACTTGGCAACTAGTTGATCCACCATCAGATTGCAAAGTTATTGGTGTCAAGTGGATTTTCAAGACTAAATTGAAGGAGTCAGGAGATTTTTGCACCGGTTGCTCGTCTTGAAACTATCAGAACTGTTATTGCAATTGCAGCAGAGAAAAGATGGAGTATTTATCAACTTGATATTAAATCAGCCTTCTTGCATGGAGAAATCAATGAGGATGTCTATCTAGAGCAACCATCGGGGTATATATGTCAAGGACGTGAACATCAAGTATACAAGCTAAAAGAGGCCTTGTATGGACTAAAGCAAGCCCCAAGAGCCTGGTACAATAAGTTGGAGTCTCATCTTTTAACTCACAATTTTTTCAAATGTCCATATGAGCACACCTTATTTTTGAAAAATGATGGAAGTGAAATTTTAATTGTGTGTGTTTATATGGATAATCTTATATACACTGGAAGTGACGAGTTAATGTTTTAAAAATTTAAGACTGCAATGATGAATGACTTTGCAATGATTGATTTAGGCAAGATGAGATATTTTTTAGGCATTGAAGTTCTACAAAGTTGTACTGGAATTTACATTGGACAAAAAAAATATATTAAGTATATGTTGAAAAAATTTGATATGTCTAATTGCAATCCAGTGAAAAATCCTATTGTTCCAGGCACTAGGTTACTAAAAGATGATAAAGGGACAGAGGTTGATAGTACTCTGTATAAACAACTTGTAGGCAGTCTGATGTATCTTACAGCTACAAGGCCAAATATTACATATGAAGTTAGTTTGGTTAGCCGCTTTATGGAGCATCAAACAGAGAGTCACTTCCTTGCAACAAAGCGGATTTTTAGATATTTACAAGGCACTCAAAATTTGGGAATTTTCTAAAAGGTTGGAATAAATGAAAAGTTATTTGCCTACACTGATAATGATTATGCAGGAGATCTTGAAGATACGAAAAGCAGATCAGGTTATGCTTTCCTTTTGGCTGGTGGTGAAATTTCATGGGTTTCAAAGAAACAACCTGTGATTACCCTATCTACAACAGAAGCAGAATTTATAGCAACTGCATTGTGTGCTTGTCACTGTGTTTGGCTTAGAAGAATTTTGGAACATCTTGATCAATGTCAATTCGGGACTACTGTGATATTTTGTGATAATGGCTCTACAATTAAATTATCGAAAAATCCAGTTTTGCATGGAAGAAGTAAACATATTGATGTTAGATTTTATTTCTTGAGAATTTTGTGCAATGATGGTGTTGTTGAGCTATTTCCTCAGGACATGGTCGGGGTTTCTTCCCAATCTCATTCTCAAATTAGAAAATACGTCAGAGGCGTCCGATTATGCCTCCGTTAACGACAGTCTCAGCATCGCCGATTCCATTTGTAAGAAATTCTATTGCGAGCCTATAACCACTTGTTATTACCTAAACCGAGACCCGATCGTTGATGCTGGTGTTGCTGGTGACCGAATCCGAGAGGCTGGTTCGACAAGAGGTTCACCTGCAGAAGACTCTCCGACGCTCAAGTTAGTAAGAGTGTTTTAGGTGTCTCTATCTGTGAAAAGGTAAAAAAGTATATGAAAGAAGATACCACTTCCTGCATCTTGCTCCCATGCTTATAGACCCTTCTCTAGAAGTCCATATAATTTCCCATTTATACGAGGGACGTTGTGAATCATGAATTTTCCCCCAAATCTATAACCGTCGCCAATCATAATGATGCATGGTCAGGTCGAACCGAGATAAGTCCGGGTCAACCTGGACTCACTATGGGGTGGGTGAACCTACGGACGTGGAAAGACGACTTTTATTCCACCCTGACTATACTCCACGACATCCCCTATACTGGCAGAAACCTACCCAGTTTCCACCACGACCCGATTACCAACTCACTCTTGAGGAGAAGGAAGTCATAGATTTCGTTAGGCAACTTCCTCGCCCTCTCAAAACCCGAGCACTTCTCTGTCTTCCCTTTGTAGATGATCTTGACTCTTTGTTCTTAAGTATAACCTTCTTTGTGCTATTCATAGCAATTGCCTGCGTTATTCACTTTTATTCTTGTTTTGCAAAGATCATGGGAAACAATGTTGACATGAAGAAGCTCCGAGCCAAACTCGGAGGGCGCCGTGATTTCATGGCCGACCTTCAGGCTGCCAAGAGGTAGAAGAGTGATGCATCTGACTCCCCTAACACCGCACTTGCCCGCAATGAATCAAGTGCGCCATCCGATCCTGCTGCCGGTGTGTCGCTGTCGCCTGCTGAGACCCTACAACCTTCTGGGGTTCCTAACTTGTCTTATGTCGATGCTACAGGCACTGCCCTGTCTGAACATGCACCTGAGGTATCAATCTAGAAGGCTTTCTGAAGGTGGCGTGGGCTTACCCAACCTCTATACTGAGCCACCCCCAGCAACCAACACGTAGCCCTCTTTGACTGATGTGGCCACCAGCTCACGTCCCCAGGCTTCTGGTCAGACCTCTCGTGGTTCGGGGCGGCCATCCGCCTTGACCACTTCAACATCAACTACTCCGGGGTCCAGTCTAACTAGCACGTCGCCCATCAGGCTAAGGATGTGAGTTGTGTCTACCCTTATGATGCGGAGCTGATGAACAAAGTAGGAGAGGTTGGTTGTCTCGAGGTTGGGGCCGTTATGTTGGTGAGATGTTTTTTCCTCGGTTATCGGTGGTAACTCGGTCCAAAACTCATCCAGAAACTGTGCTTTCATTGGCCCCCTAGACTTGTAACGAAGGTCAAACTTTGATAGCTTCACCACCCAAGCTGTAATCCTTCCTGCTAACTCAGACTTCTACAATACCTACTTCATTGGGTAATTGGTTTTCACTGTCATACGTGGAAGTAGTGTCAGAGTCTCCTGAAAATACTAGAGCTAACACCAACTTTTCAATCACTTGGTAATGCTCTTCAGCTGGTTAGAGAGTTCTACTCGTAAAGTACACAGGGCTTTGCTTCTGGCCTTCCTCATTCACCAGCACGGAGCTGATTGACGACTGCGCAACGGCCTAGTACACTAGCAATGGAGCTCCGAAAGGCGGACTGATCAATATTGGTAAAGCAGACAGGTCTCTTTTAATATTGATGAACATCTTCACGCAGGTGTCATCCCATGTGAAGACCCTAGCTCCTTTTAGTAACTTGAAGAACGACTTCGCTTTCTCGGCCAACCTTGGTAAGAAACGGAAACGGGCTACCAATTTCCCGTTCAATTGTTGAACCTCTTTTAAGCACACGGGACTCCTCATGTGCATTATGGCCTCACACTTGTTGGGGTTTGCCTCAATCCCTCTCTGTGTAATCATAAACCTGAGGAACTTGCTTCCCTCGACTCCGAAGAAGCACTTCTCAGGGTTGAGGCGCAAATCGTGCCTCCTTACCCGATCAAAGACGGCCTTGAGATCAGTTGTGTGCCCTTTAGCTTTAGCAGACTTGACCACCATGTCATCGATGTAGACTTCCATGGTTCTTCCCAAAAAACCCTGAAAGATTTTGTCCATAAACCTCTGGTATGTCGCTCCTGCATTCTTGAGGCCGAATGGCATAACCCGGTAACAATAATTTGACCTATCGATCATGAAAGTCGTCTTAACTTCGTCTGGAGGATACATTCTGATTTGGTTGTACCTTGAGTAAGCATCCAGAAAAGTCAACAATTCGTACCCTGAAGTGTTGTCAACCAATCGATCAATGCTCGACAGTGGATAAGTGTCCTTCGGACAAGCTTTGTTCAAATCGGTGTAGTCCACGCACATGCGCCGCTTACCGTTGGACTTTTTCACCATTACCACATTCGCTAACCATGTGGTGTAAACTAGCTCTCTGATGAATTCTGCTCTGGCGAGTTGTGCTACCTCCACTTCCACTGCTGCTCATCATTCCTCCCCGAGCTTCCTCTTCCTCTGGGAAATGGCCGCTACTCGGCGAAGTAATGCCAACTTGTGACACATAAAGTTCGGATCGATGTCGGGCATATCTGCGGGACTTCAAGCGAAGAGGTACGGGTTTCTTATCAATACTCATTCCAAATCGTCTCTTACCAGGTTTTAGGCTCTCAGGCCTAGATGAGTGACTTTATGAGAACCGACCCCGAGCCGAATTGTTGTCATGGGCTCATCAAAAGTAGGGTGGCCCTTCTCGAACTCGGCCTGAGGGTCCAGATCCACCTTCTCTTTGTCCATCAAGGACTCGGTTTTGGATTGTTGTTCTGCTTCCGACACCACATTGTTACCTCAGCAAGGGGGCTGCGAGCTCTTCTGTTTGCATCATCGCTCTGCTACCGTCTTCAACGAGTATTGGGTGACCTTTAGGCTCTTCACATAACACTACCGAGCCTCTTTCGGGTCTCCATTAACAGTTATAATAGTTCCGTCTGGAGCCGGAAACTTCATGACCATGTGGGACGTAGATACGACTGCCCCTAGTTGGTTAAGGATGCGCCTCCTTATCAGTACATTGTAAGAGGTGTCCGCATCGATTAGGAAGTACAAAACCACTAGAGTCTTGTACGCCTGCCCGACTCCAAAAGTTGTAAGCAGGTCTACAAATCCCTTGGCATGAACCCTCTAGCCTGCAAATCCCAGAAGTGGTTCGGTGTACAATTGAACGGTGGTTTCCGGGACGTTGAGATTTAAAAATGTTGACCAATATAATACGTCGGCTGAGCTACCTTGCTCGATCAAGATTTTGTGTACCCTCCAATTAGCGATGGTGGCGGATACTACCACTGGGTCGTCTTGCTTGGGATCATTCACCAAGAAGTCTGCATCTGAGAAAGTTATAGGAGACTTTGACCGTGGCGGTAGATGTGTAACCGAGTTGACACTCCTTAAATATCTCTTTTTGGAGGAGCTGGATGAGCCCCCTCCTTTGAAACCCTCGACGATAGCGCTAACTGTGCCGAACTACATGAGTTTCTGATCCCTTGACAGCGCCCGTACGAGGCTCACTGACCACTGCTGTTCTGAACAGGATTTGCACCATGTTAACAGATCTTATGACCATATTGGGATCCTGTTGGGCTGTCCCTCCTGCTGCCTCAGCCCTAAGCTCCCTCGTCCTATTTTCTTCTAGACACACTCTTCCGCGTCCTCTGGTCTAGTGATAACGACCTTCGCGACCTCCCCGGGTCCCGAAGACTATGGGACCCTCTCTGCGAAGTGGACTTCTCTGAACGAAGCGGGCCAGGGCTCCCGACTGGACGAGTTCCTCAATAAAATCATGTACCTTAGTGCACTCCTCGATACTGTGGCCGATACTTTGGTGGTAGTTGCATCTGAGAGTAGGGTCTGCCCCTGGTTGGGGTCGTCCCGGGTGAGGAAGACGGATGAGCTCCAGACTACATGCCTCCAGTAGGATAGTTTCCCAAGTAGTGTTAAGGGGGGTGTAACGGTCATACTTGCGTGCTCGGACCTTTTTCTGTAATCGGGGGCTCTCCCTTGCGATTGGTGGCTGGAATTTCTGCTTCCTAGCGTTAGCGTTTTCTTCAATACCCATATACCTGGCAGCCCGAGCCCTCAAACTGTCCATGTTTGGTGTTGGATCTGCGTAGAGTGAATCTAGAAATGTGCTAGACTTTAATCCAACCAAGAGTGAATGTCTCGTTACTGCCGAGTGGAAATCGGGTATCAATAGCGTTGTTTTGGTGAAGCGGGCCATGTATTGACGTAGCAACTCGTTATCCCTCTGAACAACATGATCGAGGGAGTCGTCTGGCTTACTATCGGCAAACCGAGGCGTGAACCTAGCACAAAGCATTTCAAAAGAATCAACTGAATTAGCGGCAAAGAGTAATACCAGTCTAGGGTCGGTCCCGTGAGCGTCGTCGGGAACAACCGGCAATGGACCTTCCCGTCCGTGGAGAAGAGGTTTGCTTGAGTCATATAAGAATTGACATGGACATCAGGATCAGATGTCCCATCATATGTGTCCATGTGTGGCCACTGCCACTTAGATGGGAGTCTCGCCCTCATTACCCATGGGGTAAAGGGGTGGAACCCCCAATGTGCTCTTTCAGATCCTCTCTCAGTGGAGGTGGTGGGACTTCCTTGAATGGCATGCTATGGTAATTTCACAACCGACGACGTCGATTCATTCCCGGATTCCCCGGGTGCTTACAAGACCTGCTAGTCTGCTCAGACCGAGTGGTCCAGTCACCATTACCCGTCCGATCTACAATCGGTGCTTGACTCCAAAAGGTTTCCTCCGAGCTCCCTTTGGGTGTCTCACCTTCCCATGGTGTTGACGGTTCCTCCTGGTAATCCCGAAATGGCTGTCGCCCCCCCTATCGGAAGGTTATTATTTGATCATAGAAGGCGCGAATGTCTTCATCATGGTGCCTCTGTTGGTTCTGGAATCGGACATCAATTCTGCCATGCGCCGCTTGGAGAGTACTCTGGACATTGGCTTCGCTCTTCTAGAGGGCGGTCTGTAGGGCATTTTGAACCTTCACTTCGCTCTCTCACAACGCTACTTTCATAGTGTCCACGCTCTGCTGAACGACCCCTTGGAGGGTTTCGATGATCGTTAGATCCATCCCTTTCACTAGAGGAGAGAAATATGTGCTCTTGGGATGAGTTTTACCAGGGCTCCACGGTGGGCGCAAAATGTTCTTACTTAAACCCAGACCGGATCGTTCCTGCTGGTGTTGTTGGTGACCGAATCCGAGAGATTGGTCCGACAAGAGGTTCACCTGCAAAAGACTCTTCGACGCTCAAGTCAGTAAGAGTGCTTTAAGTGTCTCGACGCTCAAGTCAGTAAGAGTGCTTTAAGTGTCTCTATCTGTGAAAAGGTAAAAAAGTATATGAAAGAAGATAACACTTCCTGCATCTTGTTCCTATGCTTATAGACCCTCCTCTAGAAGTCCATATAATTTCCTATTAAGACGAGGGACGTTGTGAATCACGAATTATCCTCCAAATCTAACCATCACCGGTCATAATGACGCATGGTAAGGTGGAACCGAGATAAGTGTGGGTGAACCTGGACTCACTATGGGGTAGGTACACCACTAAACTAATCCTCGCATTGAGGTATTTCTTGGATATGTTTGTTGTGCCTTTGCTTGAGGTTTTCCTCAAAACGACATCGTTGATAAAAGCCAGTGTTAATTCCAGTGCCAACATTATGTGCCCGCTCTAAGTCGCAGAGTCTATGCTGTAGCATTTTTCACTCGTTATATCATGTGGTGCGCTCTGAGTTCTTTCTGGTTCGCATGACAGAGTGGGAGGGTGAGTTTCAGAAATATCTCAACACCACTTATCCTTCTCTCGAGGGAGACGATCTTCTCAGTGAGCTTAGGTCCTCTGTCTATTCCAATCTTGAGCTTTGTTTCCTCTATGCTAACGAATCTAAGACGAGTAAGTATTTGAGACACCTTTATAATATTAACTTCATAAGTGCCTCTGATATTACTTCATTGCTTGTTGGTTTTCAGGGAAGGACTTCTGGATCTCACAATTAAAGAAGTTAGTGTGAGCTTCTCTACAGGGCATGAAGTAGGTTGGAACTAATGGCAAAGTGGTTTCACATATGGAAGCTTCCAGGAAAGGGTCACATTTTTTTCACTATTATGATTAGGTATGAAAATACACTTGTTGAAATTCAACAATATGTGTTCCACTTATAGCATACATACATACATACGTTGATACATTTCCACTTGTAACATACATTCTCTACAACTATGGTTAGTATATGTTCTTACCCGACCCGAGTAGGTGTCTCCCGAGGTGTTGTCGGTAGCCAAGCAGCCAATGTTGAACCCCAACCCGAGTAGAAGGCGTCTCCGCTCTTATTCACATATAGGGATTCTCCTCATTCACTACATTCCCGAAGGACACCGACAACCTCAAACATCTTTCCCAAAGCAACGCCGCATCGCCTTGCACTCCCGACTTAACCTTCGACCCTCCTAACAAAACGTTCTTCAACGACCCGCAAATGGGGTACACCATGAACAAGAAAGTCCGGAACTGGGACAAGAAGCGTGCGGAGTGGCTCAAACTCCACCCTTCGTTCTCTGCCGGAGCAAAATAAAGGGTTTTGATGATCACCAGGGCACAACCGGACCTGTGCCGAAACCCTATCGGTGACCACCATCTCCTGCGGTATTTTAAGAACAAGGTGGACTATTATCGGCTACACGCTTATGATATCTTGTACAACAACGCACTCTTAGACCCAAAGATGTTTGCGTACTGGGCCAAGTACCTTATGTTGCGGGCCGCGATGATGGCCCACCCGGAGGCCGAGTGGATCTATTGAGTTGACTCGGACGCGTTATTCACCAGACAATGGAGCTGCAATCTCATCTGAAGTGAAGAAAACATCTAACCCAGGTAGCTCAACACTTTTGAAAACTGAATCCTTGAAGGAATCAGCAAAAGTGTTTTTGTTGATGATGTGTAAGAGAAGAAGCATGTTGTGAATACAATGGAGAATGGTAATAAGAGGAATCACAGTAACCATAGGGTTTTGGCATGGGGTGGAGGGTTTGCAGGCTACTAAGCACCTAACATTGGTTCAAGAAGAGTCTTCAAAATCTTTGTTTTCTCTGTCTATTGATTCTAGAATGCAAATTTCATCAGCTGAAGCAGAGAATGAAGTTGACAGTGTAGTGCCAGCCCATGCCACAGACCACATCACACAAAGAGAAGCACAGGGAAGGCTTGCAAAGGGAGTGTAGTCAAAGCAACTAAAGTGCATCCACATGGAGTCACGAGGATAGGCCAATTTTATGAGCATTAACACTTGAAGAGATCAGAATGTATTTTTTATCTGCACCTTCGAGAGGATTTAGAAGCCGGAGTCCGGACGAGACATCAGTCATAGGTACTGTTGCAAGCTACTGAGCACCTTCGCCTTTAACAATATCAAATGCATCAGAATCACCACCCTACCTTTTTCTCACAAACACCGCTTCAATCACAAGTTTCACCTCAATCATCAATAAACCATTCGCCACCTCCTCGTCACCACCTTGCCTCCACGCTGGTCACGTACATGGAAATGTTAAGGTTGTGAATATTCTGCTAGTTTCTAATTTGCAGCACCAGAAAGTGAAGCATTTCAAATGTCGTTTCTGCCACAAGAAGTTGTCAATCGCCAGCAGCGTGGCCATCTATGCCATCCAGGTTTCAGACGTCTTGTACAGCACTAATCACGCCCTGGCCGCGTTCTCTAATTGCATGCAGCTCGGTGACACCATCTCTTGTTACGACCAAGGCCTTCAGATCCAGATCAAGTTCTGGGTGGAACTGATTCCCGCATTGGTGAAACTCGCCGATACTCGACGGCGTCGATGCTGAAGTTTTCAGGAGCATTGTTGATAGAGATGCTTGTGATGAGTATGATGCATAAAGGATTCTGTCGGCCAGTGTGTTTAATGGGAAGGAGCTCTACCAGAATATCAAAATTCTTTGAGGCTATGGTTGATGTTCTCGGGGCACATGAGATAATGGGCCTACGCTTTTTCTTGAAATTTGTTGGGTTTTTGGTGGCCAGGAAGGAGGTGGAGAATGGGGTTGTGCGGAGAATAGGGTTAGGGTTTGTGAGGATTTGATGGTGGAGCTTCTCCATCTTGTTGTGGCACTGGAGGGCGGACTTGGCGGGCTAGACGAGGTCGTGGCCGCAGCAGGCGACAAGGATAATAGCGACCTCCTCCCGCTGGTGATTTGGTTGATACATTTTTGGTTGTTGACCCTAAACCTATGCATTTCTCTTCACGAACAACATTGTTTACTTATACGATGACAATGCTCACCCAACGATAGAATTGCTGAACAAAAAGATGAGTGAACTAGTGGTTGTTAAGAAGATGGTGAATGCTTTCACCTTTGTAAGATGGCTTTGGATCCCAAAGTTAAGGGTGTCCTTAAGACCAAAATTGTATACTTTATACTTGTAGATTTGTGGCAGGAATCATGATGTAAAGAGCTTCATCACGACCATCGCCTGAGAAGAATTGTAAATAATTAATACGCCATAGGACAACAGGACTAAATTAAACCAAAGAAAAACAAATACGAGTCCCATTGCCATCACCTAGTTGTTGGTGATTGCAGCAAGAACTGTTCAAACAACTTGACTTCTTCAGGATTTGTGTTCAACGAGAATGGACATGAGTTAGGGATCGACATGCTCAATAAGGTCATTGTGAGACCATGTGCATCGAAGGCATCAAACGCCTCTGCTACATTTGTGGCAATATGCAGAAGAGGTTTTTTTCTATCATTGGTGACATCATCTTCATCGATTTTCGAGACTGCGAGGATAGCAAGGGCGATGTCATCCTTAAGTGCATGCTTGATGAGGCCAGACTCCACAAGGCTCCACAAGGCCTACGACAAGCTCCCCAACACCATGTATCTCGACGAGGGCATTATCACCAGCTTGGACGAAGAGGATGAAGCCACAACCATCATAGTTACTATCCTTGTATTTCTGTTTGCTTCCTTCCACCTTTGGAACTACAAATGTGTCTGGGAACTAGTCATTGATGTTGTCTTCATTTGGCAACATCTAATATATGGAAGGTCATACCTCTTTAAGAAAAGTTAGTGTTTTGAAGGAATTGACACTTATCAACTCAAGATTGGATAAAGATACAATATTTAAGACGCAAAATCAACCACTTATATCATCAAGCTATAATTATTTGGAAAACATATTTATAGCATGTATATGTTTTACCTATACATTAATAGAATTAGTGACAAAATATATATTCCTATTCACTCAAATCTCCAAAGGTTTTGGGCAGAGTTTAATCACACATTATAATCAATAAACATCAATTTAGAGATATGAAGCATCTAACTGAGGATGTCTATTACCGGGATATAGCATTATAATATGTTGTTTCAGCTAGATGTGGTGATCTTAGAAAGCTCACTTTAGCCCTTGTAAGCAAAACTTCATTGAAAATAAAGCATAAGGAATAATATATTCAATATAAAATTCACATTCTAATAAGCATCAAATATATTTCTCCATAATGATTTCTATATGTTAAGAATCATGAATAAATCAAAATAAATGCTATTGATTGGTAATTAATAGTGTTGTCATTAAACATCATATATTTCTCCATAATGATTTATATATGTTAAGAATCATGAATAAATCAAAATAAATGCTATTGATTGGTAATTAATAGTGTGGTAATTAATAGTGAGCTGAACCGTAATAAATTTTGGTAAATCTGACCCTTACTAAGGAGTAGTAGGTCCGTAAAGTATACATTCATTGATACACTTCCACTTGTAATATACATTCTCTACAACTATAGTTTTCTATGCTTTCAACTATGATTTCATAATTAAATAATTTAAAAAATAAAAAATTATCATAGATAAATGAACCATGTCTAAGTTAACTTTAATTATAAAAGTTCAAATTTATTGTTGTGGAGCTGAGATTATATTTTATCCTTTAAATATAAAATCATTCCAGAGATTTTTCAGTATTTTGATTAGATATTAATAACTAAAAAAGGGTGAGAGAAAATTAGTAAGAACACAAGAGTGGCGTGTGCAATGAAGTTACGTTACGTGCCTTCGCACTTCGCAATGCAAACCGCTACGTTATCCAATCACCTATTGCCAATGTCCTCATCGTCCTGCCTACTCTTCCCCATTATTTATTATCTTTTCAAATACGTTTTTTTTAAATTAACAGATAAAATTATATTGCTCTTTCTCTTAAATAATTTCTTAGGTCTCTCACCGTTTTTTTATATTTTTTATTACATGTAGAATATAAAAAAAACAAAACTTTTAAAAGGTCGTATTTTTTTATTTTTAAACAGTTATGTTTCAAATAGATTTTAATTATAATTTGTTTAGTCTATTTTTACTTTAAATTAACCATTTCTTATATATATTAATTTGAAGAAACTGAATTTGACCTGTAATCTCTCCAACAACAGATTTTTCCTAGATTTAACTTTTTTCAAGTCAAAAAGTCTCACTAAAAAATCACAACGAAAAATACTCTATCGTGGAAACGGTATTACCTTAAATTAAAAAACATGTAACAATTTAAATTTTAATGGCTATTAAAGTAAATTACATTTTTCTTCTTTATCTCTTTTTAGTTTATGCTTCTCCCTTCGTTATTTTAAAATTTTATTATAATAGGTAACGCTAAAAAAAGCTATTTTCATAAATGTTCTAAAAAATATTACGTGAATCCGACAAAAACGTCAAGAGTACCGTAATAATTTATTTTAGTTATAATTATCACTATCTCATAATAATTATAGGTTGAAAACAAATTTAAATATATTACTTTTTTTCAAATAGTTTTAAGCAAAAATAATCTTTCTTTCTCAATAATCTATTATATTAAATATCCAAAATATATTTAATTATTATATCATCATTTAATTTTAATCTATTATGTAAAATAACTTATTTAATTTTATAATAGTTGTTTAAAAATATTTATTATATGAATTTGATTTGTTAAAAATTAAAGAATTAAAATAAAGATAAAAAATAATAACAAATACTATATATTAATTATAAAATAATAATGTATAGTATTCATTAATGAAAAATAATTAAATTTATATACTCAATAACAATTACTGAATAA
>Ga0099824_1002841_pt1 | contig 25369 bp, 12 predicted proteins | sample SiratrowhiteBW_FD_76837 | JGI IMG/M metagenome (GOLD analysis project Ga0099824, IMG submission 76837) | Root nodule microbial communities of legume samples collected from California, USA - Siratro white BW | ecosystem: Host-associated > Plants > Roots > Nodule | place: USA: California...
ATTTATGCTTTAATCACACTATTTCATTCCTAGTTAGCTGGCAAATCTGTATTATCCTTCCGCAAAAAGGCATTTTTTTTTTTTTTTTTTTTTTTTTAAACTTAATTTATTGTGGTTCCCCTTTTCCTTTTTTGCAATTTTTTTTTTTGTTCTTTAACCCCCTTTTAGGGTGTCATTTTTTTTATTTTTTTTTTTATTGCAACTCTATTTTTTGTTTTTTTTTACATTTTAGGGGTTTTTTTTTTTTTTTTTTTTTTTTTTTTTTTTTTTTTAGCATTTTCATTTCTTTTATATTTTTTATTATTATTTTCTCTTTTTCTCTCTGTTGATTCCTGCTATGTAGATATGTTACCTGAAAAACGATGTCGGATTTACAGTATGGGCCCGAGAATGAAATGGGCCCCACAAAGAAGACGTAGTCCGATGGAACGACCATGGTTGATGCCTGTACTTTGCAAGCTTCAGCCCAAGCTGCTTGAAATGCCTGCATTCAATTTCAATGTAAACTTGTTTCAGTTACAGTACCAACTTCTACATAAAATAATGAGTATGATAAAAAATATATATATAATTTCAAGTACTAATATCAATTTAATTAAGACGCACTAACATTATAAAAATATTATAAAAGTATTTTCTTAACTTTATTAATATGTGTGCCGTTATTGAAATGAACTTAAAATTCAATAGTTTCAAAATTTAAATAATTTTACTTTATTGAATAACGGGTGGAGTTGTGATCACTGGTGTGTTCTATAAAATAAAAATTGTTGTAGAAAATGTGATTTAACTGTCGTAACGAGAATCATTTTTTTAAGTAGGTCCCACCCCCTTTGGCTTGTTCTGGTGTCTTCATTTTTCTGTATTTTTCACTATATATTTTGCTCTTATTCTATGTCACTGTAAACTTTGTTTAATGGCATATTACTAACTGGTGAAGAGCAACATCACAAACAGAAAAGACAGCAAAAACAATTTTTTATGCTCCTCATGGCCTATTATTTTTTACTAATTACCATGGACTTGTTTAATTGGACCCAGATCATTTCAAGTTAGATCAATGAAAATTCTCATATAAACCGTAACCAAATCCAAATATTAGTTGAAATTTATAACCATAATTTTTAAAGATTTATGAAATTGCTACATTATTAATTATTGGGCCACTTCACTTTTCACTAGCATTTGTAATTACATGAGCATAACTGTGAGCACAAAAGTAGTTTTGAATAACATACTATGTTAGAAAATTTTAACCACAAACCACCAAAACTGTATCACCCCCCTTGGCCTCCACACACTTTCCCAGTAAATTTCATCATAACTATGCTGTTCCCTGAATTCTACTAGGAACATTGAATTCTATGATAAACAGAAATTTCTGAGTCTCACATGTTAACTAGTTAGCAGAAGTTACATTAAGAGGTTCAAAGAGTTACCTTTGTGTCATCAGTTTTTCCATCTCCCTTGGCACCAAAATCTAGCACATTGAAGGTGGTGGTGGTGGTGGAAGAATGGCCACCATTGTAGGCTTTTGGTGGGGGAGTTGTGGGGCTATCCCCATTTGTCGGTGGTAGATATGGTGGTGAGGGAGTGGTTTTATGAGATGGAGGCTTTGGTAATGTTGGGGTGCCTTTATATGATGGAGGCTTTGGTTTTGATCCTCCACCATGGTTTTTGTTGTGACCATTTCCATAATTTTTTCCCTTTTTCTTATACACAGCAGCTGAGACATCCCTGCTGCTTTGCCTCCAGTGCTTGCCTCTTCTTGCAATGCAGGCTTCAAAATTGGAAGACCAAATGAGAAATACAATGAGAAACATGTATGTGAAGCCCCTGAAACTCAAGGCACTCATTTTGGTAGCTTCTGGTGAAATGTGAATAGAAATTCAGCAGAGAGCAGAGAGAGAGAGAGAGAGAGATATGAGAGACAAACACAGAGAGAGCTTATTTGTGTTGCCAAAAAAACAAGTGACGGCTCTGTTTATATAAGAACAGTTGAAGGCTAATAATAATTGTGTAGGCAAATACCAGTGTATTAAAATATTCTTCAAAATGCCAGGCATTTATGATTTCATTCTCCTTTCTTCTTCTTTTTATCTTTCATTAATTAGTTTGTTTTCCTTTTTGTGAATTTTGGTTTGAATTTGTTTAGTGGAGCTGCTATTCTCTTGCCACATACACAACAATGTCATTGCATGTGACCATACAAAGCGACAGTTAAAGGGACTAGTGTTGTATTTTAACCATGGCTTGTGCATGCCCTTCATTATTACCCTATTGGAGGAACGCTCAGGCCAAATCTACCTGCTGTATCTGTCCAACTTCCCTAGCTTAACCTCATAATAGTACCATTATTGTTACTAGATTAAATCCAAATTATAAAAGTGAACACCAACAAGGATATTCCTTCACCATGTTTCAGCATCACAGAATGACACTAAGTAACAAGACAAGTTAAAGCTAGATAGGAGCTTCACACACCAGCCAAAGATAAAGTTCACAACATGATGTGGATTTTTATTTACCACCCTTCACATTTTTCTCAATGCTAAGAGTCTAGGAGATTTCAATCACATTGGACTTGTTAGCTTTCTCCACACAAATTATGCCTTAATTTCTTTAACGTCTATTATTATTAATGTGATAAATCCAGATTTTGTGGTAATCCAAACCAAAAAATACACGTGAATGGGTCTATAAGGTGTCAATGGCACACAAATTGTCACAGGTCTTTTATGATCACGTGCAACCTTCACGGGCCAAGAGTTCTGTCACTTTGTCTTGTTAAGCCATGAGCCACACCTATGTGGTCAGAAAGACCCTCCAATTAAGCATTTTTGTGTTCCTCTTTTCCTTATTTAACCGAAAGAGAAAAAATTGCTGCTGAACCACGAGAGATTGAGGGAAGTGAAGTAAATGAATAAAAAAAAGAAGCAAGGTATTGTACCAGCAAGGATGGATTTGTGAGAAACCATCCTTCACGCCCACTGATTTGCAGCATTTTTTCATGTTTATGCTAGACAACATTTTCTGTACACACACATGAATAAAAACAAAAGAAAAAGTACAATATCATGCTCCTCCTGCACGAATTTCTGTGCGTGAGGTTCTCATATCTGTGTTGAGGCCCCCAAAACAGAAAAAAGTGAAATATATTGCATAGAAAAAAGGTTCACTAAAATCAGACAAGTGAACAAGAAAATTCACTTTCATTAGATCATATGTCAAAATCCCAATGTGAGTGGGGGTCACATTAGTTTAATGGATCAATTAGTGAACCTAATTGAGAGTTGGATCTAGTAATCAATTTTAATTCATTTTTTTTACTGTTGCTCAATTTCAGGGACCAGACCACCCAAGTTTCTCTTTCTCTTTACACCCTCCATGTGTATCTCTTCTGCATAATGAGTTTTACACGTATATATATACTCTGCAAACAATCATAGGTGCTCCATTCTTCATTTCTATGCCATATATTGAATTTTAATATGTAAACTATCACTATTGCAAAGATTCAGGATCAATTTCACTTAATCACATTGCAGAGAAATTATCTCTTACATATCCTTCACTGAATGTAACTTTTCTGATTAATGTAAACTGTACAAGTCACGTGAAAGTGAGATTGAACTAAAGTACTGAAAATGCTAGACAACAATGTAGCCATATTATTAATTAACATATTATTAATTACCATTGATAAAGTAAAAATTACGTTTGTATCAAAGTTAGATTATATAATATGTATGTTTTTTCTTTTGGGTGACAATGATGGGCACGAGGTGCATTGGACTATCATATGCAATCATCAAACATCAAATACGGGTTTCTGTTATTTACATGTGTTTGCTTCATTCTCTGTGAGTTTCTCTCTACAGTAAACTGGCAGTGACATTTACACAAATACCACTTCTGCATAGTGTCGCTCCCCATTCTCATCAACAGTGTTCATCTGTGACTTCATTGACCTTTTTTCCACAAGTCCCATTATTTGCTTCCAACCATTTCTTTATCCTCACATGAACATTAATCTTCTTTTAATGCTTCATCAATCAGTATTACTCAAGTTAAATAATCCACTATTGAATACATGCTAAAAAGAGATTCAATTTTGATGTGTTGTTACAAATCAGTAGTAACTATTATAAAATAATGATCTTATTATACATGAAATTCATCTGACATAATGACAATGCAGAAAAACGTATATTCTAAATTACATTCTATCAAATAAGATCCCAAAAACTAAAGCTATAATATAAGCAAACAAAATTTAGGTACATTTCAACTTACCCTCACCTTTTTCACAACTCACAATGAACTTGAGTTCAACCATATTATAATATTCAACCATCACCAACTATGGTACCTTTCATACCTGTATGCTACTCTGTTTTTCACATTGGTGACAAATTTTTGCTGCTTTCGAAAATATACATTATATATACTTTGGTAAAATTCCAAACTTTCAACTGTTATACTTTTTTTATTTATTTTATTTGCAAACATATATTACTTTGTTTTACTAATACCCAAAATGCACAACTTGATTGTGCCCACGTTTACAATTGTAACATGTTTCCTAAACACGAGGACATGCACACAACCAGATTTGCAAGAGAGAACCGAGTCCGTTGATTATATAAAATAAAATTCGTTCAATAAATTTACGTGCATAATTCTTTTTCAAAGTGTTAATTGCATTAATCATTTAGTAAAGTACATAATTTGAATCAACAATAAACTTTTCAATTATTTCTTTCAGTAATAAATGTGATCATACAAAAACATGAGAAATGAATGTGGTTGCCCGATAAATTCTTCATTAAATTCATAAGTATTTACTTATAAAACATTTTATGAGAACTAGATGAATTTTTCAAAGACTTATTTATGTAAAGTTTTAATTAAAGATGTATAAGTTAACTCACTCAATTTTTTAAGAACTAATTTGAATGTTCACTCAATAAATCATTTTTCTGTCGTGAAGGGCAATTTTAATTATATTCATAGTTGAAAAAGATGTTGTAGAAAAATAAGAGTAATAATCCTGTATACAATTAGGATAAACATATGTTTTTGTAGTTCTTTACAATGATAACACTGATCATAAACCTTTTATATTGGAAGACATGAGACATATGATCAAAGTACCTAAATTACATCTCATTTATACAATTTCAAATTCGATTAGGTTTTGCAGGTAAAAAAATTGTTAATAGCTAAAAAACGTGATCTAAACTATTAATTTTACCGTGGTATCATTTAATCTTTCATTCAGTCCTGGTAAGAGTTGAAAATATTAATTTTCTTAAAAAATGGTGTATTGTAATGTCATTTTATTAGTGTAAAACATTGAAATTTTTATAACTTACTGAAAAAATGTTATTGAAAAATGAAGTTAAATGAAGAATGGGCAATTTTATCGTGCTATCATTTAATTTCTCATTCGATTATGTTAAGAGTCCATTACAACATTAAAATATTTTTTTCAATAATGCTTATGGTAATTGAAAATTTTACAACTTATTAATTTATTTATAAAATATGTAAAATTTATCTTTATTATTTTTTCATGTTATACCTTTTATTCATTTTCTACTAATCTTATAGTTAAACATATCACCAATCTACGCCCTTGTTTTTATATGTATTGACATAAAAAAACTTATTACATAATATGTAACATATTATTACAAAAATTTTAAAAAAGGGGTTTGGCCCCTAGCAAAATTCACATAGTTCTGTATAAAGATATGTTGTTTAATTATCTCATATATCTAAATGATAATTTTACTTTTAAGTATGAAATAGGTTGGGTTAGTAAAGAATATTGATATAATAATACTATAATGAGAATCATAAATTAAAAATAATGAAAACTAAAATAAGAGCATTTGTTTTAATTAAAACATAAATTAATTTAAAAGTTCAACATTACTTAATGAATACTGTAATTTATTACATAATTTATCTGTACGCATATAAAAATTACAACATATGCATGATAAAAAAAAAAAAAAACTTAAGTTCTCCTGAACTGTGTAACGTGAAGTGCAACAATTATTTATATATGTACTTCCAAGGCAGCAAGCAGGGCACAAGAAAAAACCAGGCACATGTTCACTTATTATTAATTCTGTTAATTTAGATTTTTTTAGTTTATATATATATTTCCATTTTTACTGTGTTTTGATAAAAGTGAGAAAAGGGCATAATTTATATGTGACAACGAAGATGAGAGAGAGAAAGGGGAAGAAGGAGTACCACAGAAGGGTTCTTAGCCGTCTTTTGTGTTTATGTGCTCGTGAACTATAAACTCTTCTCGTGAACTTCATCTTCAAGCACACAACTATCATTACTTATCATTTCTCAATATATTGCAACCACCAACTATGGGATAAACAATTTCAAGCTTTCAACCATAATAAATACTACTCCTAAACACTCACATGCCTATAAACTATTTTTCTTTCATTATTATATTAATGTAAAATATGTACCCATTTTACTAATATTATTACTTCTACATTATTTAGATTCCAAGTGTTCCTATCCAGTTTAAGTCCAATTAAGTTAAAATATAATTTTACATTAAAATACGAGTTAAATGAGCTTAATTTATTTAATATCGAGTTAGGTTCGTGATGTGTTAACCTTTAATCAATTTTTATATGTCAAATAAATGGAGAACAAAACATGTTTAAATAAATCAATTTATCTATCCATTTAGTAGTTGGAATCGAGTTGTAAATTTCTTAACTAATCTAAATAAGTTGGATTAATTAGTATTTTTAAGTTAATCTCTGGTGAATGAATATATATGATTCACATTACTCCCTAATTGAGACAAACTATATTTTATTTAACTAATTTGTTTGATTACTAATATATATATATATAATAATCAATTTCATAGTGCAAACACATAATTTAATTGAAAGGAAAATTCAATTTAAATATATAAGTGCTATAAGACTAAGTTTCATAATGCCATTTACTCTTAAAATATTTTTAAGACTAATTTATTATTATATGTGTGATTATTTTGCTTTTAAAATATATTAGTTATAAATTCAATTTATATTTTTTTATATATATTTAAGTACTAAATTAATTTTTTAATGTACTAAATTATCATTCATCACACATTCAAGAGTTAAATTAATCATTTATTCATTCACTTAATTAGGAGTATTAAGTAAGAAATTATAACTTTATTAAATTCATAAATCCGTCTTTAACGATGATAAAATAGTATATTATCGCTCCTAAATGCTATTAGATATTTTAAGTAGTTATAACTTAATTTTGTTAAATATTCTTGAAATTCAATACAACTTGTTCGTATTTTTATAACAAAAATATGTCCTTTAATGGAATATAATACACATATTTATTAAACTTTTGTCTCTTATTGTTTCCCTGGATACAAATTTGTTTAATTATGCATCTCGGAGTATAGATTAATACTGATTAGATACTGTGCAACTCGTTAATGGTAGGGTCACGTTGTCGTTTTCTATCCTAATTAATGCACACTCATTTTTTAATGAAGAAAATTAAAAGGTAATATATATATATATATATATATGTATATATATATACATACCAACACCAACTTTTTGTTTTTAACTTTGGTGCGTCATCCAAAGACATATTTTTGTTGAGATGGAAAAGACCTATTATGTGACAAATTGGGCGGCTTTAATCATAAATATATTGTTTTAACTACAATTTTTTTTTTCAGTTTTTCTAAGGTAATAGTGTAATTAATCCTTTCTCTACGTGGAAGAAACTCTGTTTTTACTCACTATTAATATTAATATTTTTATTGTAATAATAAATATTTAAAAATATGATTAAATTAATAAATAAAGTAAAATTATTTATAATAAATAGTATATATAATCTTTTACTCATTTTCAAGGTTTTATTTAATATAAACAATTTTATTTTTCATTTCATTTTCCCCCTTTTCCTCTTCTCACTTTTCACCACCCAACCTCACTTTTAGTTTTATAATTTAAAATATCTCTTATTTTTATTTTTTTAGATATATATATATATAAATATATATATATATTTTTTTTTTTTATCTTTTAATCCTTAATTAAAGGAGTCAATTTCATTTTAAGAATAAAATGGCAAACAAATTGTAACCACACAAACTAAGATGACATAGTTTAGACTAGAAAAGGTTAATTACACCTTCAATAATTTTAAGAGAATTATATGTGTATTGTTGAAATAAAGCTTGGGATACTTAAGAATCAAGATGGTGTTAAAAACATGGTATGAAATTTTAATAGCTAAACAAAAATTAGCTTGCATTTCCATGATCTTGGGATGCACGAGGGTGTGCTTGGTTAAAAAAGCATATACATAGATGTGGAAAGTCCATGCATCATATCATTCTTCTTAAGATCATGATTTTCTTAAAAGGAAACCGAAGGAATTGGTTCATTATAACAACAATTCGATTCCTCATTCCCAAAACAATGAATGCAAAAGATTGTGTTATATCTGCTACAGTTGAGGTAGTTCCATTTCTAGCTTTTGGTTCACGGATGTTTCTAGAATTTGAAGACAAACTAAATCGTTTTGGTTTTCGAAAAATTAGATATGATTTCAGTTTATTAATTAAGCAAAATGCAGACTGAAATTACCCAATTGGAGATTTGTGATTGTTGATGGTGGTGGTGATGATGTTATAGTTTGTGGTGCATGTGAGTTTTTAGTTGGAAGAAAGCCCCGTTTGTCCATGTGAATGATCTTCAAAATATTTATTAAAGGAATAAAGAAAAACTAGAAACAAAAGTGTTTTGTCCCCATCGCTTTGTCTGTATCCCAATAGGTCTTGGTGTTCATCATCGAATACAAAAAGCTATTTTAGCAATACATATTCACGGATCACTTTGAGCCCCAAAAGCTTTTTGCTTTCTCAATAATTTCATAGAGGGCAATCTAATCTGTTAATTCTTGGCCTGTAATGCAGGTGCATGACCCTTATCTCACGCCTCAAAATGTGATACTCTCACACACGGACAATAACTTCATTTTGCCCATCATTACTGTGCACTATGCACATCCACGTGCCCTTTTAGATTTTGCTTCCGTGGAATGTTCATTGTGTTACTTTAGATCTCGGCTTCCATAATAAGTAAGGTATGACATGAAAGATGTTCTAGACTCATGCAGCACAAAGGGAAATGCCGTACGTTTTCAAGAAGCTTCACAACAATGGCTTGTTTTAATAACAAAACTTCTATGGTATCATTGTTTAATCAATGTGTATATTCTTTTCTCACTACTAATATTGATTTTTGTCCTGTTGAACAACATTTCTTACATAATCATGGATACGACACTTACCTACCATACCAGTTGGAATTGTTCTGTGCACCCTTTTGATGCAAAGTTGTTCAAAACCATACGTGTACCTACTTCACTGATTTAAACCTTGTTACAATGAGCTGTGTGCTTATAAAGAATAAAGTAGGGGACCATGAGTTTTAGACTCTTGGTGTGATATGCAAATACTGACCAAAATTTTATGTTAAAAAAAGGAAACAAGTAGGTAACATTTTTCATTGTTTGGTTTTATGAGGAATTACTAGTGTGTGTTCAAATATTCGGAACCTAAGGAATTTAGATTTATACTTTTGCATTTTAGCTCATGAGTTTTTGCTTTCCTGCTACCTGGATAACTGTGCTTACTATAGAAAAAAAGTGGTCAAAAACCAAATAGCAATCATCTCTTAGGTAACAGATACACAGAATGGTCCCCTAAATTTTCACATGGAATATTGATTTTTTGTCTCTGCAGCCATATCTATCCAATGTGATCCTAAGTGGAGAGGCTAAGATCTCAAATTTATGAGCATCTAATTGAAAAACCATGTGGCAGGGACCATCATGGACATTTCATGCCTCATCAGTCTATTGTTTGAGCTTTCTGCTGGTCAGTTATAAGTTGAAAACTAATCCATAAGACAAACTTTTTTGTTGGGAAACTCAGAAGCCAAGGGCAGGGTTTTAAGCCTAAGATAAGTGCAGGTACACATGTCAGCAAATGGGTGCAGTGTGGAAAAAATGGTGGCAAATTAAAATTATTTTCTGAAAGTAAAAGTGATTCAAGGTGGATCCAAGTATAAGATCATTGATCTGGTGTCACTGGTTCTAATGATTTTATTGATTAGTAGAGTATCATTGTATAAGATGAAAGAACCTACCAAATTAGGAGGGTGGCTATACTATCTATAAGTGTGAGATGTTCATGAATTGTGAGGGTAGTTACTATTAATTCATCTCATATTGGTTTGGAATGTGTAGCAGCTTGGCTTGGAATCTTCGGTTAAGGCTTTGAAGTCCTTATGATGTGACAAAAAAATAGAAAGACATTGTGGATGATGCATTGTAACGGTTTTTAAGGGTACGTTATACTCTTCATAGATCATTAGACTAGCTTTGTGATGCGTGATTCCCTTAAAAAGACTATTAAATAACTCTAAATAATTTAAGACACCTTCAATTCCGGCAAGTTTCTTCAAAAGTCTTCAAATTAACTAATGCATTGTTGATGTTATCTAAGGGTGACAATACTATTCAACATTTATGGATTTGTTTGGAAAACTTCTTTATAGAAGGGATAGACAAGTGAAAAAAATGAAATAATTTTTTCAAAAAATCAAATAAACAAGTCGGATTAAAAATAACAAGTTTTATTAAACACTAGATACTTTTATCATAAAAAAAAATTTAATACAGAAGGTCTTATATGTATAATTATTGATAAGTTATAAATAAATTATTAATTTATATTTTTTATCATTATTTACTTTTTGAAAATGTAATAATTAAAATTTATTAGTATTTTACCTTTTTATTTAACATATCAATTTATTTTATAAAAATATTCATGTATAAATTTGGCATGTTGATTATTTTGTTTGACTTTACATTATCAAGAAAGCTCATCATATTTTGTAAACTAACACAAATGTATAAGCAACCAAATATAATATGTTTCCTCTGTATGTTGTTATTTAAAATAACAACTCTAATCCTAGTACTTTCCATTATATACTATATAATATATTCAAAGATAATTCCATTCCCTTATGTTATTTATTGTTATCTAATCGTTATTACACATTACATACAAATACCCATGTCTACATATAAATACACATAAGGTAATTATTGCGCAAAATATTAAAAAAAAAAACATAAAGTAGCAACAACATCCCACAAAGCTAAAAAAAATGCTATTTAAAAATGGTTGTGTTATCTCAGTTTGTGAAACCAAAAATTTTAGCAAATCATGCTTTTCCAAAAGTGTTGAGAATCTTCATTCATTCCACAAGTGTCGTATTATGACATTGTTGATGTAGCCCAATGATACGTGTTCCTTGTATGAGTGATCATCATGGATTTAATTTTACCAAATCTATTCTACCTCTAATCTAGATTTTATTTTAATTATATCAAATTGATTTTAGAATTTCCAGTTCAATTTAAATTGGATTGAGTATAAATTAAGTTCATTTGATATTAATTAAATTTGACATGGGATCAATTTAATCTGAGATCAATTCAACTTAATTTGATATTTGATATGGTTTAGACCTGATGTGGGTTTAATGTATCGGTCAAACACAAATTCAACTTAGACTTTTATTGATCTAGTCTAGTTTATCTTTGATTTGAGCCAACTCGACTCGGACCTAACCAAACTCAGTTTAATCTAGGCTCAGTTTGACCTAATCCTAATCAAACTTGGTCAATTATGGGTCCAACACAACTTAACTGAACATGAGGTCAGATTGAATCGACTCAACTTGGGCCTGGGTCGAGTCAGTTTCACCAAACATAGGATTGACCCAATTAAGCTTGACATGCCCTCAACTTGATGTGGTCCCGATGTCTCAACCCAACACAAGGCAAATTGAGTTAACTTGACTCGACTCGACTTGACCTAGTCAATCTTGGTCCCACCTAAGTTGACCTCAACTTGGACCTGGTCAGACTCAGCTCGATTTGGGCCTGACTTGACTAGACTTGCTCTGACTGAATTTAGCTTAACTTGGGTCTGTTGAATGTAGCTTCACCCTAACTTTGAGTCAACTTGGGACGGGGTCAACTTGACTCAACCTAATGTGAGATCAATCCAACTCGGTTTGATATGGCCCAGAATCGATGTAGGCCTATCTCGGCCTAACACGATCCAATTCGACTAGGCCAAACTTAGCCCAGTCTGTCTTAGCCTAATATGAGTCAACTCAATTTTGCTAGAACTAACTCGGTTTGTCTTAGTCCCACCTCGGCCTAACCCAATCTGGACTCGGTCGAACATGACTCGACATGGGCCTAGTCTAACTCGACTAAACGTTGTCATGCCCCTCCCTGACTCGACTTGGACCTTGGTTGGCTTGGCTCGACCTAGCCTGAATTGACTTAGCTTGACCTAGACCTAGGATGATTTGACTCAATCTGGGCTCGGATTGACTCTACTGGACTTGGGACAAGTTGACTTGGCTCAATGTGTCCAAGCCGACTTGGCTTGAGCTGGGCCTAAACTAACTCAGCTTGATTTGGGCCCAAATTAACTCAGCTCAACCTGGGCTTAAGTTAACTTGGCTCGAATGGGGCCCAATCCTACCTTGTCTTGATCGGGCTAGCACGACGCGATCTTAACTGGGTTAGGTTCGAATCGGTATATTAGACTTGGATAGGCTTGGGACTAGCCCAACTCGATTGAATGTGCCAACTCAAATGGATGTGGACGTATCCCAACTCGAATGAACGTGGCTCGGGTTGACTTGACTCAACCTTACATGAGCCCAAATGAGTGCTACCTTACTTGGGTTTGGCTCAACTTATGATTTCATAACTTTAAGTGACATAGATGTACCTTGGTTTAAATTTTTAAAATCCAAAACATTATTCAATCTATATCCAATCCAAATCGAATTAAATGGATTAGACTCAAAATCCAAAATTATAGATTTGGATTTGAGATAAATCCATTTAAATAGACTTAAACTAATATGAATTTGGATAATTATGGATTAGTTTGACAATTTAGTTCTTTATGCTTAATTTATTAAACATAATATTAACTTATTTCATTTCTTTTAAACACTTGTTAAGATAATTTTACATGGTTTTCTCTTTAGTTTTTATAATTATAAGAAAAGAGAGATTAAACTAAACTTTTTATTAAATAATAATTATTATAATATATGAAATTTAACTAAGTTAATATATGAAAAACTAATAGGATTTATTATAATAGTTTCAGTGAAAAAATAAATGCCTTAGGGTTTAGGCTATAAATTCGATGTTTATTATGGGAAGATAAAATAGATTTACCAATTAAAACATTTTTATATTAATAGCACTAAAAGGAAAAATCATTAGTAATTTATAATATATTAGATGAACTAAAAAACACATTATTTTCATATTTGAAACGTACCCACATATTACAACTTTACAGTAATTAAAGTGGCAACATGTAAACAATCACACTCAAATATGCATCCAAAGATCAATATAGAATGTAATCAATTGATATTTCAGTAGAAATATACATAATGTGATTAAAATATGCATCTTCTTAAGTTGTCCAAATGGACAATTCAAGATTCAATATATACAAATCTTTCTACTTAGGTGATAATTGATTTTATATGCAACAATCTCCCCTTTAACAATTGTTCTTGTTGGAAATTGAACTCGTGACACTAACTATAATACAAATTTGTTGGATCGAGTCCTTATTATTAGGCCAAAAACTTTGGCTAAATGTTAGAGCACAATTTTATCTACTTAAGAGCGTAATATCCAAATGTGAAAATTTGTTGTAACTTGACTCATCTAGCCTTTGTAATAGGATAAGTGATGTTACCGGTAAATAATCATATTTCTAATGTTATTTTAGTCTTAATTTAAATCTTAAATCTAATGTTACTATAATGGTTTATAACCTTATTCTAATCTTATTTCTAATTTTAATTAAAACTATTCCTAATTTAATCAAAATACAGATACAGTATTTTCCAAAAAATATAAATAAATATAATTTTATGAATCTAATGTTATTGTAGTGACGATTTCAAAGTGGATAACCATGGTGGTTTCACGGTGACTCGGAGTGGACGACAATAATGACAAAGAGATGATAGTATGACAAGAACTCGCGGACAACTTACTTGACAACTACCATGACGATAATTGGGAGTTTGGATAGCGAAGATGAGACTTTGAATAGAGAGAAAATTACAATATTATTAAGAGAGAAATGCAATTGAAATAAAGAGAAGTGACTTGTGATTGAAACAAAAGTGAGATTATGTATACCAACCAATTGTAAAATTGAAATTAAAAGCAATTACATTAATTATATATTCTAATCGATGTAATATAATTAATATTACAAATTTTACATAATTAATAAAACAATCTATGTAATATATTCATCACATCTTGCAAAATTGTCATTACTATTTCATTTACAAAAAAAGTTACGCAATCTATTTGTCGATGAGAAATAAACATTTCACACAAGTTTATATTAAAACATTAAAGGAGAAGTTATATTCACAATTATAAGTATAAAACCTGAATATCTTATAATACTTTTTGAGTGGAATGACTTATATGACGTAAAATTTAAGACATTAGACATGAAAAAAAAACATATTTTTTCATCATAAAAACATCAACCACCAATTAAAATATTGATTAGTTTTATAAGAAGTTCTATTAGAATAAAATTTGAAGAAAATTTTAAAAATGATATAATATTTTAGGATCCATAAAAAGTAAATTAAAATTTCATATAAAAATACCAATAGAATAGAAATGGTCTCTAAAAGAATGTCAAGGCACATATTTTTTTATTATCAAACAAAAGCAAAATGGATATTCTTTCGGAGACTTTGAAAAGTTGAAGTTTTGAAACACTACCAACAATACATTCTATTAGTATCATCATTTTGCTATGATAGATGCGATTTTCTTATAAGAACCAACTGAAAGAATCAACCTTATTTTGAGGAGGGTCTATTTGTTTATGGCGTTGGCAAAGAAAGCAATAAAGCCATACAACAGAGAGTGGTAAAGAAATAATTTCATCTTTGTTCTTTTCCCGTTTCAATGTATTTTTTGTCCCAATCGATGGTTTTGCATGGTCTTTGGACCACACTCTCAACACCTTGCACTTGCAGGCATGTAAAACTGTTCTGCAGAATTCATGTGTTTGTCGCTTTGCGTGACTGGAAATCGAATATGATTAAGTCAGTGATAATAGGGTTTCTTATTTGTTCATGTATGCAACCATTTAGTAATAATAGATATAGTATGAGGCTCACTAATTCATTTGAAGAAACACTCAAATAATAATAATGATTGCAAGTAGTAAAAGCAATCAGAGAAAGGACAAAGTTCTCTATAATTGGACATAGTCCTATATAGTCCCATGATTGTTCAATGCAATTGAAGAATGTCAAAGAAGAAGATTGATACTTACTACCATCGTCAACATAAAAATTATGAAAGTTGTAAATTCTTTTGTTGAAGGTCTAACTTTTAATATAGTTACTAATAAATATTTACTTTCTCCAAGTACCAAGAAAAAATTCAGAGCATGTAGTGACAAATTTCAAAGAAGAGTCCATAAAGCATCACTATACGAACATATATAATACTGTTAAAATAAAATCTCAATCAATATTATAAATTCGATGTCTCTTTTCTTTGGAATCAATTTTGTTGTAAAGTCTAATTATTTAATAACCAATACATCCCTTGATTTGTCTATGATCTCACCTCAAGCCTCCTCCGTATATACTACTGCTACTTGACATAAAACAAGCCTCTTACGTACCCCATTTGATATAAAATTATAATAATGAAAGGGTTACAGTATAATGCATCTTTAGAGGTTCATATGAAACTTATAGTTCAGTGTGACGAATATCCTCCTCCATAGTTGATTCTGCAACTTGAGGGATTTTGTCGCTGGAACTTAGGCAATCAGCAGAAGGGTGCACCACCCCATAGGGAAAGCCTTGAGCTGAGTGACAATATGTTTCAACTGTGCCATCTTGTTTGTCTAAGTTCACATTGCTAAGGACTAGATTGCTGCAGGGGTTTGTGTCACTGCAGTCAAATTTAATGGCCTTAGCACTCATTGTAGTGCCACTAATGTTCTGGTACATCACCTCACTTATCTCCACAGCTGATGTCTATACAAAGAGTTCATAATATAATAAGATCATCGTTAGAAGAGCATTTTAGGTCTATGCAACTCAATTCATTGGATTTTCTCTACTCCATAATTCATTTTAGAGATAAAATAACTATATAACTATCATGGCATAATAAAAGCTTAAGTGTGTAATTTATGCTGGTAGACTGTACCTGGTTCTGACAACTAGATGGTGAATCACAGTAAAATTGGTCTATAATAATGGGGTTGGATACATTTTCTACTCTCACGTTCTGAAAACGCACCCCTTTAACAAATCCAGAACCTCCCTATGTGACAGCAAAAACATATATTAGTTTATCAAACAAACATATCATTTATAATAATATTACTAAATTAATATTTGATAATTACAGCTTTATTTTTGGTTACATTACAATAAAATAATAATTTCTATCACATTATACAAATATCACATAATTTGCCATTTGGTATTGTGAAGAGTCGAAGTAATTAACAGACGTCTTAAGGGAAAATATAAATTTGGAAATCAAAATTATATTTGCAAGAACCATTAGTATTCAAAATATAACTTTAGCATTAAAGGAAAATAAGTAAGTCTAAAATGTTAATTATTTTGCAATTTTTATTCAATTATTTAAATAATTATAATGGGCAATTAATTAAAATCTACGTGAAAACAAGGACAACATATAATCGCCCTGTATTACGAATGTAGAATTAAAAAATGCTTGAATAAAGACCAAAATATTGCTGAAAGATTAAATCAATTTTATCATGATTGAGACCTGCCAAGTCTTAATTCTGACACCATTGGTAGTCTCCTTAAGAACTGCTGTATCCAAAATCACTTTCGTGACGATGCCAGTTGAGTTGTCTTTCCCAAGACTTCCAATGCTGAAAAACAAAGAAGAGTTAAAAAAAGGTAAAAACTACTTTACTCAGAAAAGTGTTCCAGAAACAGATACAATTTTCATTTTCACTTTTTGATTGGATCAAAGAAAAAAGAAAAATATTTAACGTAACCGATTAAAATAATGAAATCACCACCTATGTTTCATGTAAGTAACGCTTGTCCTAGAGACAAGGGAAAGGTCAAATGATAGATAGAAAAAATTCATTTTTTCATTAAAAGGTTGTGACAATTTTGTGGAGGAAGTTATGCTATAGGTACAAACAACCATACTATATAACTTTTAATGTACCAAACAAAGAGTGCCGTGTAATTTTAAATTAAATGGGGGCATGAAGAATAGATGATACCTGATTCCATGTCCTGGTCCACAATAAATTCTCTTCATTTTGATATTGGAGCTAGCATTGACAATTGATATGCAGTCATCCCCTGAATATAGTGCGTGCGATTATGATGAAAGGGCAAAAACGCAACTGGTCAGTTTCCTTCCTTTTTAATTTGTATTTCAATGGCAGAAATCTAAGCACAAGAGTAAAGTTCACTTTTTTTTCTCTATTCTTTTTGTGTTTAAAATTTCTTTTTCCAAGTTAGCTACTGTGTTTCTTTGTTTCAAAGTCTGTTAAGGGTAAACCATACTATTGTTTTTCCATTGTTCAGCAAAATGGAACTTTAAGCTGAGGAAGAACACCAAGTTCAGAACCTGTTCCAATTTTACTGTCTTGGATTATGACATTTGTTGATTCACTAATATGAATTCCATCAGTGTTTGGACTGTCTCCAGGTGATGACACTTTTACTCCATTAATTCTAACAGAATCACATCGTGATATGGTAAAATGCATCTGTTGGCTATTCTGGAAAGTCAGTCCTTTCACCCTTATCGATGTGCTTGTATCAATTGTAAATGCCTGCAATGACCCCCTCAAAGTTAAACTACTTTATTATCTGATGATCTTGATTTCACATCTTGCAAAACCTTCTCTTTGAAAATAGAAGAGAAGAAAGGTTAAGAGAGTGGTTCTTACTGTTGGTGCACCTTTGCAAGGCTGTGGCAAAAAATAGGAGGAAAATCAGAAAGTTATCATTAAGTTTTCATAAACTTGTAAAATAATCAAGACCACATTTTGCGAAAATTACATTTGACTTGTTCTTTTTGCAAGATGCCGCCCACCATTTACTTCCTGAGCCATCAATGACTCCAGAACCTTGAAAAACAGCTTTATCCAATTTGGAAAAATCAAGCCAAACCCGTGGCAGTTTTGGATCCCAGTTCTTAGGCTCATCTGGGGCAACCAATGTACCATCAATCTGGAAATACAGATACTACATCAATAATCACAGGACAATTATTAAATCTATATATTTGTATTTGATCACCTGAATGATGAGCTTGTCTGCACAAGGCCCTCTGAATCTTGTTGCATTGACTAGGTAACGGCGACCCTGAGGAATTAGCAAAACAGATTTTGGAGTAGAGCATGCAACTTCCCATGCTTTTTGCAAAGCCTGATAATCATGAAAAGAGAATAAAACATTATTACAGAATGATTTGTCTGGTCTGCGATGATGCCTGACCTGATTGATTAGCTCAGCAAAACAATTTGTATGTGTTCAACGTTGTCAAATGAATGAAGGTGCTTCTTGAGCAAAACAGAAGAGTAAAAATAATGATATGCATTTGGAAGCCTTGGTATATATATAATATATATATCTCAACAACAATAATGAAAGAAGTTACCTCAGTATCATCAGATTCTCCATCACCAGCAGCACCAAAGCTATCAATATTAACAAGAACTTTACCACCATGCTCGCTTCTCCATGAAGGGATGTCAGAAAGTTCTACCTCAGTTTCTTCTTCTATGTCTAGGGACTCCAGGCTTTTAAGTTCTCCAAGCATGCCGATACTGTCATACATCATGCTTCCTGCAACTCCATGAGCTGCAATGAGCAAAGCCAGCAAAGAAACAAAGAAAAATTTGTCCATGTTTTGCTCCTGTTGGTTGTACTGCAAGGATTGGTTGATTTGATTAATGCGAATGAATACTTTGGTTATAATTTATACGCGTAGATTAGCTATGAAAAATGAAGGATTTGGAGGGGCTTTATGGCTTGGCTTGAAAGTGGATGAACGTGCAACATTTTCTACATGCCCACGCTTAAAGTACAAGGAAAAATGTTTTTGTAGTATTTTGCTTTACTCATCAACCAGTTACAAAAGTCACAAGTAATATTCACCGTTGCACTACCTCCACTTTGCCGCCCTGAAATATAAGTGAATGACATATAATCTAAGATTCCTTTTGAATATTCCACTCTGTCTGAAATTGCACCTGTATAAAGGCATAATAACACGCGGAACATAAAAAGGGGAAAATATTTTTCTATTTTTGGAAGCTGCCAGTTAGTTACACTAAACATGGGAAAGCAAATGCCGACCCCCATTTCTTTGGCATGCTCACACCAAGAACTCCTCCCAAAGGAAACCTTTCCCTTAGATTGTAGGATAGCACAAATAGGCAAGACCTTACTATCTCAGGAAACATCTCCATCATCTCGGAAATTGACATGATTGTTTTATCGTGTGTGAATAATGGGTCTAAAATGCTTCATCAATTCAGGAACGGTATTTTCCCGTCACTGTCTTATCTCGATTAAACTATGACCAATCTCCCTAGTCATCTTCCTTGCTAGAGCAACTTCTCTGATTTTCCTTGACTCGTCAAATTTCCCTATCTCAGCATAAAAATTTGAAGCTTGCAACCACACTGCAGGGTCATCTGGATCTAGCTCAAGTAAGACTTGTGCTGCTCTTGTTCCAACCTCTTCATTCTTGTGGACCCTGCAACTTCTAAGCAAAGAGGTCCACATAAAACAGTCTCTTTTTCCTGGTGCCCGTAGCAGCAACTCTTCAGCTTCATAGAGAAGTCCTGCGCGGCACAAAAGATCCACCATGCATGAAAAATGGCGGCGGTCTGGATCGACCCCATGAATTGATTTCATCGACTCAAAAACTACCCTTCCTTCCTCAACTAGTCCGGTGTGGTTACAACCACTTAGAGCACATAAGAAGGTAACTTTATCTGGCTTTAGTTCCCTCTCAATCATAGCCTGAAGCACTGCAATTCCGTCATTTCCCATTCCATTTCGAGCATACGCATTGATCATGGATGTGAAGCAAATGGCACTTGGAGAAGGAAGACTCTCGAAAATTCGATGAGAAAGATCCACATGCCCGCATCTTGAATATGCATCCATGAGTGAACAGGCAACTGCAGCATGTCCTCCAAGTCCAGATTTTAATGCATAACAATGCAGTGACTGGAAACTCGTAAAACTTGCTAAAGCAGACACTGACAATGCCTTCAGTGTGGTTGATATGGTTACTTCATCCGGCACAAGACCCTCATCGAACATCAATCCAAGCAATTCAACCATGTCTTCAACGGCTTCAGAATGAGACAAAGAGGACATCAATGAGTTGAAACACTCCAACGTTCTCTTGGGAAGGCATTCAAATACAGCCACAGAACCCTCAATGTCTCTGCACTTTCCATACATATCAATCAAAGCAGACTGAACATGCACACTCCCTTCATCAAAACCCATCTTCATTACAAGACAATGTACCTGCTTCCCAAAACAAAGCTCTCCACTTCTACTGCACAAATTCAAAAAACCCACTAAAGAACGAATTGAAGGCCTTCGCCCCCACAATTGCATGACACTAAACACCTCAAAAGCCTCGCACAGCAAACTGTTTTCAGCATAAACAGAAACCAACGAGTTCCACGAAATAACATTCTCATTTCCTATGGCCTCAAAACACTTCCTTGCACCAACCAAACACCCACACGCAGAGTAAAAATCAACCAAAGCATTGGCAACAAAAACGTTCGATTCCACCAAACCCACCTTCCAAATGCACCCATGAATCGTCTTTCCTTCATGCAACCGTCTCCGATTACCACACTTCCAAAGCAAATAACAAAACGTAACCCCATTTGGCTCCACACCTTCAAAACGCATCCGAGAATAAAACCCCAACAAGTCTTCCACTTTCACACGAACCAGCTCACACAACCCACGCAGCATCACATTCCAGACAGCCAAATTTCGTTCTGGCAACTCATCAAACAATTCCAGTGCCACCCCACTTAGCCCCATACGCGTGTAAAACCCAACAAGTGCACCACCAATGAACACGTTGCATGAAAACCCGAGCTTGACCACCCTGCAATGCACCTGAACACCCTCTCTGAAAAAAGCGGCGTTGGTGCAAACCGCTACAACAGAGGAGAAGGTGGTCGAGCTTTCTCCTATTCCAAGTGAACCCATTTCCGCGTAGAAACGAAGAGCGTGTTCTGGTTGCTCGCGGAAACCGGAAATTATCAAGTTGTAGGTGACAGTGTCACGCAGTGGCATGTTGTGGAACAGTGGAAGTGCAGCGTTAAGGTCCCCGCGTTTTATGAGAGCGTGGAGTTCGCGGTTCTTGTGGTAGAGGGAATCATTGGGAAGAAACGTGTGTGGAACAGTTGTGATGGCTCTGAGGAAGGATACTAATTGAGGCTTTTGCATCCAACACTCACACCATGCTTTAGCCAGCATTGCCATTCAGACTTTGAAAATTTTGTGAAGGAACACGACCACGACCACGACCACGACCACGAATCTCTCCCAACATGCACTTTGCAATTGGAAGATTCTAGTTTTCCGTTAACAACTTTTAGCATGACAACTTGAAACAATAGCCACCCAATTAAAAAAGGAAAACAATATTTTCACAACCAGTAAGGAAACATGATACAAAAATAAAATATTTAATTAAAGCACGCATTAAATTACTCAATGAAGTATGATAAAAATATTTATAATATCACATGGTTCATCGTCTATCATCACTTCCACGAGTCCCGTAGAAAATTATTTTCACTTGACAAGTGCTGACCTAATATTTTTTATTAAAATTTTGATATTTGCAAGGCTCATTGTTTCTGAAATTGGGTGAAAAAAATTAGTATAATTTCAATTTCTATCTTCAATATCTCTGCTGTGTCTGCGGTCTGTCTTGGTGACGTCGTGAAACATGGTTTGATTATACTCAATTAATTGCTAATTTTATTTTTTAAGTGTTTTTCTTATTTTTTCGTTTTTAACAGAGAATTATATTTTTTTAATAAAAAAATAGGTACTTTAGTATAAGCTGTGTTAATATTTTATTTTCAGTTCAAATTTTATATAGATCATTTAATCTATTGATTGATGTTGGAGCTAATTCTTAATGTAGTTGATTCTTCAAGTAAGAACTTTAATGAAAACATTGGAAATATGAATATTAGAGTTTTGAAAGGAATTATGCAGTATACGATTGAAGTCAACAATTTAGAGATAAAAGGCAATTCTGTAATTAGAGAAGTGGACCAGTTTGGTTTAACTTCTTAAGGTCGTTTAATAGTCATGTAAAAAATTATAAATGGAGACATTGAGACATATTCAATACACACTTCACTAATTAGGAAATACAACTTTAGTTATTAAGAAATACAACCAAGTTATGTGAAGTTTTTATTTTTGTTTCTTTTAATTCTTTTTTCTCTTCTCTATTAGATTTTAAGTCTAAATTAATTTTACAAAACTGATTTATAAAATAAGGTTTGTATCTATTTATACATTATTAAAAGTTTTATCGTTGGTTAATATGACCTCGTGCGTTTGGACTATATAGGTTCTGAGACCATCTTAAAAAGTAGACTTTAAGCTTAACTTAACCTTACAAAATTGGCTTGTAAGATGAGGTTTGCATTCACTTATATATTATTGAAAATTCTTATCTCTAAATGTGAGATCTCCAACATGACATAATCCATATATTTTCTTTATTTTGCTTCAATTTCTAATTAATGTTTCGGTTAGTTCTTCATTTCGTTTGCTTTTCTAACTCTAAAGTGAAGAATTCTATCATCGTAGTAATAAAGTTTGCTTATACTCTTATTCTTTTTCAGTTTTCAATTTTTTATAAAAGTTTGATAAATTTGAATGTGTAAATGGATTGATCTATATGTTCTTTATAATGATTTTTTTTTTGCATATAAGGATGAAGAGATTGGCTCATGATGGATAATTATGAATTTTTTGGATTTTATTTTATTTTTCATGCTTTTACAATTTTCAGCAATTTCAATTCTATCATTTAGATTTCATTTACAATTTCAATGTGCAATTGCTTTACATTTTTACAATTTTTTGCACGTTAAGTTTTTGCAATTCAAGATTTCTTACACTTTTAAATCTCTTGCCTTTACATTGGTGCAAATTTACTTTCTGTCATTTATATTCACACAATTTTACATTTCTCTCGTTTACATTTCTCCAAATTTACAATTTTTCATTTTCTATTTTAATTAAACTGTCTATTTTACACTTATACAACCATTAGATTAGAAGGTCTAATAATTTTTGCTTTACAATTTCATTTGCATTTTACTTTCATTATAAATTTGAAGTATAGTTTCAATTTGCTTTTCATTTATATTGCTTTGAATCATTTTTTATATTTTCATTTACATCATTTAATGCATACTCTATTTTAGTTTGGCTTTTGTAAATTTCGTTTCTTTAACAATTTAATCTTAGTCTTTATTGATATTCGTTTCCAATTCCTTCCTCATAGTTTTCAAGCAACTCTATTAATTAATTTCGTTTAGTTTCACTTTTGAATCTTTAGTTTTCTTACACTCCATTTCTATCACTATTATTGATCATCATTATTCATGTTCAGATTTTGCCATTTTATTTTCTACCTAATTTATTCCAGTCTTTGATTTACATAATAGTTTACTATGTTTTACAGTTTCATCTTTACCTTTCACTACATATATATCTATTGATAGACGTCTAATAAACTACTGGAAGGTATAGTGTTTCTCATCAAAACTCATTTCAACCGCCCACTTTGGTTTGTTCATATGTTGGAATAAAAAGAGTAAAGTTTTGACCAATAAGCTTATTGTAAAAGATAAGAAAATCGTAAGATGGGAGTGTTAAATTGTAATTTACGTTATTTATATAATTTTTCACAAACATAGTTTCACTATAAGTCTTTAGAAAAAAAAATTTCGATGACATGTCAGATGATGAATATTTTGTCTAGTGAAGTCATACAAATGTAAGCTTCAATTAAGATCATTTGTTGAAAGAGATTGACTTAACAAATTGTGCTTTCATTAGTGGTTTTCAACAGGGTACATCTGATGAAATATAAGCAATTGGACTTCAACACTTCATTATATACTTAGTCAAATAAATATAATTGAAATCTTATTTTAAACTAATCTCTTTAGTTGAAAGGACTCCAATAAACACAACTTTTGTAACTCAATTGAATAACTTGCTTGAAGTTTTTTCTTGTTTAAAATAACAAGTGAATATTTCATAGTCCATGTGTTTGATCAAGCACTAGTTTAAGAACATAATTTAAAATCACTTTGATAAAAACATTTCTCACAAGTAATTTCTTAATAACTCTCATTCTTGTGTTAGAGCAATGATAATATGTAAAGTAAGGAGACAAGATAAAGAGAATACGCACATTAATTTATATTAGTTTGTTTGTCACAACAAACTACATCCAATTCTTGATCAACCAACCAAACTCAACTAAGTAGGTTATAGTTGTGAATCCTCGAAAAATTTAAGTTTGGATTTTATAGTCTTTTGTTTCATTTTTGTTTTCATTTTAGAAGGGGAAAATATAAAAAATATGATTTAGATTTTTATCTTTTTTATTATTCTAGGAAAAATAAAATATATTTTATTTCCGTTCGCTTCTTAAAAACTAAAATAAAATTCATTATTGGTTTCAAGTCTAAATATTATTTTTTTATTTTATTTTTTACGAAAAGAAAAGAATAAAAATAAATTTTTTTATTTTAAAAAATAATAATAAAATATAAAAAAGAAGAGAAAAGCATAAAAATAGAATCTTTAGTTTTTTGAAAATAAAAAATAATAAAATAAAAATAAATATGATGTTAGTTTTACCCTTGTTACCATTTTAGAAAAATATAAAAAATTAAAAAATATGTTTTTATGAAGTTTTTATAAATATTTGAAAAGAAAAGAAAAATTTAAAAGAAAAAGAATAAAAAAGTGGTTTGGTCTTATTTTAAATATAGAAAAGGAAAAAGAAATTTTGTCTATTTCAAATAGTC
>Ga0099824_1002842_pt1 | contig 25362 bp, 8 predicted proteins | sample SiratrowhiteBW_FD_76837 | JGI IMG/M metagenome (GOLD analysis project Ga0099824, IMG submission 76837) | Root nodule microbial communities of legume samples collected from California, USA - Siratro white BW | ecosystem: Host-associated > Plants > Roots > Nodule | place: USA: California...
TATATATATATATATATATATATATATGTTTGTGTGTGTTTTTTTTTTGCTTTGTTGTTAGCGCATATTCCAAAACAATTAAATGTGAACCAGTTACTAAGTTGTTTTGGAAGTCAACATTTATTCGAGTACTTCTAACGTTGAAACAAACATGCTATATGAGTTGTGAATATTTTTGAATCAGCATAGTTGAACAAGTTCAGATCATGCAGCTATTTAAGTATTTTCCTGATGATCCACTTGGTAATGCGTAGAACTGCAAGGATTAAAAATGTTTCACTAACTTTAAAATTATGAAAAGTGGTGAGTGAGAAAAGAAGTGAAGGGAAACAATCATAGTGCGGTGACGGTGATGGTGACGTTATTGTATACGGCTTCGGTGGCATTTGAAATTGAAACTAATATGCTTGGAGGAAGATTCGGGAGAGTGAAAACAAAAAGATATTATGGCAAAATCGCAACATGTTAGAATTTTGATTTCGAAACTTTACATTGATTTGTTTTAGTTTTTTTTTTAATTAGAGTATTTATTTTTAATTGTTAAAATATTTGTTCTTAATTATTTTTTAGAAGTTAAGATTTTAATTTTTTTATAACGTTCTTAAATTTTAAGAGAAGTAATTTTAGTCAGATATTTTTTGTTTCAACAAACATTAAAAATTAAGTTGTTTATGACTCAGAAAAATAAGAAAAAATTAATAATATTTTCTCTTCATACATATCTCCTCCTATTCTTTAAAAACAACAATTGATATCCGAATTCTAAGTTCTTAAGGGCCTGTGAGACCACTAAGAAGAAAACAACAAAGGGAAACCAATGAGAAACCTTTTGAGAAAAACAAAAACTTCACCCATGACAGCACCTCCAGTTTTCTTCGGAAAAAAACTATCAGATATAGTCTGTCAAAATAAAGTCTTATCTAGAAGCGAGTGGTTTGTGGGATGTTGTGATGTTTGAAATCCCGCCGCTACAAGAAGATCCAATTGTAGCTCAAATCATAAACTACAATGATGAAGCAATAAGAAGAGCGAAGGCCAAGACCTGTATTAACTCTGTTGTTTCTACTGTTATATTCACTAGAATTATGGCTTGTGAAACAGCTAAAGAAGTTTGGGACACTCTCTAAGAGGCGTTTCAAGGAAATGAAAGAACTCAGCAGATGCAAGTTCTCAATCTCAGAAGAGAATTTTAGATGCTGAGAATGAAGGAAGCCGAGACCATCAAAGAATATTTTGATAGGCTCTTGGCAGTGGTCAACAAGATCTAACTATTACGTGAAGATTTACCTTATAGAAGGATCGTAGAAAAAGTGTTGGTGAGTCTTCCAGAAAGGTTTGAAGTAAAGATCTCATCACTTGAAGATTCAAGGGATCTCACAATGATTTCACTAACCGAGTTGATGAACTCTCTGCATACCCAAGAGCAGAGAAGAATGTTGAGAAAAGAGCCAAATACTGAAGGAGCTTTTCTATGAAAGTCGCAATCAAGTTACAAAGCAAAAAAGAAAGGCTGGAAAAATGAGAAGAAAAGTGATGAGGATGACAATGACGAGAAGGAGAAGTACTCAGCATGTCAACACTGCAAAAAAACTTCTTATCCACATTGGAGATGTTGGTGGAGACCCGATATGGTGTAGATCCTGCAATCAAAAGGGTCATGTGGAGAAGGTATGCAAAAGAAAGCAACAAGAGGCACAAATTGCTCAAGAGATTGAAAAGGAGGAGCATCTTTTTGTGGTGACTTGCTTTGCTAGTGACATCACTAGTGAAACATGGTTGATTGATAGTGGATGCACTCATCACATGACACATGATAAAGGCATGTTTGTAAAGCTGGACAGAACCTACTCTTCGAAAGTCAGAACTGGGAATGGAGACTATATTGAGGTCAAAGGCATTGTTAACGGATTTTCAGCAAGTGTACTGAGTCCTCAAGTAATATAGTAAGTAAGAAGAGTATCGTATCCACAAGGAACTGAATTTGATTACAAAATGAATCAAGATTAATTGTATTATGAATGAGAAAACAAGGAATAATGATTGAATGAATTAATAAACGTAATAACAAAGCAATTGATAGTAAAAGTGCGAATTCAATAATAATAAAGGCCTTGGGATTGAATAGTAATACTCTCCTTCGTGTACACTCTTAACCTAATTCAATATCATCTTTTCCAATTACCGATCTGCGCAAATAAAGCCTTTTCAACTTGATTTCTCTAGTATTGAAATTCATAAATTACATTACCTAACTTCTATCCCTAGTCGCTAGAATAACCTAATCAACATTAAGATCAGTTGCTATAAGCAGTCATTACACTATAATCCATCCCTAAACTTATACATGTAATGTGTTTACTTTTGGTTCTGAATCCAAAAAGTGCTTTCCAGTCACAATAAAAATTCTAAAATAAATCAAGATATAATGAAACGTAAAACAAAGGTAATTGAATTCAATGATATCAAACCAGCGTTAAGAGTGCATTTGAAGTTGAGAAATTACATACAATCCCAAAAAGAAGAGAATTAGCTACGCATGGTAGCCATGAAAACACAAAAGAAAAGAAAAAAAAATGGATCTTGATTGCAATGGCTGCCTCCAAGGTCTTCAAAGAGTCCTAAATGATGGATGATGATGATCACGTTGACCTAGCTCTCCTTTTATAACTTTCGCTCCTTGCATTAGGTCAATTTGGCCGTTATCTCAAGATTCACGCTCCAACAGATTTGACATGTCCAATTAGGGCTTCCTTTTAATAAAATCAATAAGTGTCGTTTAGCCCAGGCTGTTTCCATTGCTTAAGCGAAAAGTCACTTATGCCCATTTCCTTAACTTCAGCGCTTCCGTCTTCTCTCTTTTCATATTTTACCTAATTCTCAACAAAATTTGTTCTTTACAAAATAAAACGCATTAAATATGAAATAAATAATAAATAGAAACAAGATCTCTAATTAAACATAATTAAGTAACGAAATCATACCAAATCTTCATGAAATCAAACTAATACAAAATAAAATCAAGACTTAATTGAATTAATAACAGAATCAACTAAATCTATAATATATACAATTGTAAGGAGCACAAACGGAAAAACTAGCCACATGTCAACCTCACAAAATTTACAAAAAAAAAATTCTAAAAAAAGTTTACCAAACAAAGTAACAATGACACGTGTCATCCCAAGAAATACGAGGCATGGCTGCCTTTTTATGCGACACGTGTCTCTCTTTTTTCTACACCTGTTGCACCTTTCTCATTCTCTCACGCTCTCTTTTCTCTTTCGCGCCTACATCATTCTCTTTCACATTTTTAAATTTCAAATTCAAATTTTAAATTCACAATCCTAATTTCAAAAACCCTAATTCCCCACCTCTCTCATACTCACTGTCACAACACTCCGCTCTCTCATTCTCACTGGCACACCCACTTTCCAATTCTCACTGCCATAGCACTCCGTTTTCTCATTCTCATTCTCCTCCATGCCAGATTCAAACCCTGCCCATCACTCTTAACGTTTCACACTTTTTCAAAAAAGTTAAACCTTTCTACTCTTTCTCTTCTTCCTTTCTTTTTTTGTTACTGTTTTTTTTTTTTTCGATCTAAGTTTTGGCTTCATGTCTCTCTTTCGGTGGAGAACGAACAAAACTGCCTTGGCTGGGTTTTGCGGTGCCACTCATGGTGGTTGGCAACTGAGGTGATGCTGGAAATCTATGTCGCAACAATCGAGACTGGCGACCGTGGATTAAGAAAGAACGGTTGCTCACAGTGGCAACTGCAACGACGGAGAAGGGTGGAGGTTCATTTTACAGAAAAGGTTTGACCTTTTCTCTACTTTTCTTCTTTTTTTTCTTCATTTTCACTTCTTTTAGATTTCTATTCTAACTTCCATTCTCATTTAAGAGGTTTCTTCTTTTGGCTTTTTGTAGCTCACAAACGGAGTTCACGTTGGTTTCCCCTGTTGTTCATTGTTGGTTTTCCTGTTTTAGTTGTCTGTGTTATACAAAGATAATGCAAGCTTGAACCTGGCCATCCTAGGTTTGAAACATGCTGGCTATATCCTATTTTTTTTTTAATTTAATTTCTTCTCTAATTATATGAGAGTAAATTGGCATTCTAGAAATGAAATCAATTTCTTGTAACAGGAAAGGTTGTCTTATCAATTTGGTGTTAACATAATTATCCATTTTCTTTCTATCACATGGAGTGGTTACAAAGATTAAAAACAAATTGATTTTGATTCTTATAGGGTGTATAAGAGAGGAGAGGAAAATATATAAAGTCACATGGGATTTGGGTGCGAAAGATATAACAATGCTTATAAAGGCACCAATGACTGAGTGGAAATAGAGCATGTTCACATAATAATGGGGTATTGATGAGTATTTTTATTCACACTTAGAGTGCTTAACCTTGACTTTCTTAAACTGTAATTTAGAATAAATCCATTGTTTTAAATAGGATTTATCTAATCAGGATTAATAGGGCCTTAATTAAGATTATTGGTTAAACTTGGATTTTAAGCATATTCGCTTATTTTTCTTATTTCTAATTATTTGCAGAGATTCTATGGGTTTCAAATCTAATCAAATCTTTCATAAAGATGTTCTTCAGATTTTCTACAAAGATGATCATTTACAATTTTTACTTGATTTAGAGCAAATCTCCTTCAAATATTTTATAATATCTCTTATAGCATATTCAATCATCATGAAGTGATATCTAGAACAAAATTAACAAAATATCTGAAAGCAATTGGAAGAATGAAAATCTACAGCTTTACTAGAAAGAAGATATTTATAAAATTAATTTTTGGCGCATAAGAAAACATCTACTGCTACATAATATAACTCTAGTTTTATTTTGTTTTGTAATTCTTGTGCTTTTGTCATAGAAGGCTAAACTCCTTTGAGCTGATTCTCTTGTGATTTCACAATGAATTCCAACTTTTTTGTTTAATAAAGTTTTGTTCTTTACATTCTCTGCAATAATTGTGCTATATTTTTGGTCTTTTTGAAATCTATGTTTTTGGAAAATTATTTGTTTTTTAACACTTGTTGAGAATTCAATTGTTTTCCTTAATTAAAGTTATTGGTTAATTCGCTTAATCTTAATCAATTTTTTGTACGCTTAGTCAAGAAATAAAAAGATATACCTCTCATTGAGTATATACTTGAAGACAATGTGAGATATGGAATACACTAGTAGACATTTGTTTTGCTGATAAGCTTCTATTGAATTAGATTGACACTTATTTGATTGAGTTCAACTCTCTGTGAAATAATTGAGGGATAATATTCTTAAGAAAATCAAGGAAGAAATTGATGCGAAACAACTTGAGAGTCAACCTATTTTCTTTATTAGTTTTAAATCATCTGTTTTAATTTTCTGCACAACAATCATTAAACTCCCACCTTTAATTTACTATTATTACTAACTTTCTTTACTATGAATAAGTTTTGCACATTGATTGATTGAATTTACTATTGGAGATGACTTGAGGTTAATTTTCCCTTATCTATACTATCATCTCTTTGGTGTTAGATGGTCTAACATTGCGTTAGGCGATTAACACTAAAATTCTTTTAATTTACTTGGAGAATGACTACAATCGGGTATAGATGATAAAACATTTGTGTAGTGAAGAGGTCAAAAGAATGTATGTGGACCAAAACGTTATAATAGCTAGTTATGGAAGGGTTGAAATTGAAGATTGGAGATGGTAATCATATTAGCTTCTAGCATTATAGGTGTAAAGGTGACATAAACTTAGTTGAAGAATACCTAAGGGTTTGTCTTAACTAAAAAAACAAGTAAAGGTAGAAGAGATATGAGTATGGTTCAATCATAAGCGGGAGTCAGATTTAAAATAGAAAATATCATAATATCATCGTTCGTAGGACAAGAAATAAGTGAGAGTAAGATTTAAAATAGAAAATGTCACAGTTCTCATGAAAATAGGAGATGGTAAAAAAACATGGAGTGAAGTGAAACATTTAAATATCAGTAAAAATGATAAAGATAAATAGATCTAGAATAATTTTAGTAATGAACAATACAGTGATGCATCAATATATGAGGTAAATAGTGTAGTAAAGGGATCATTACAAAACGAAATTATAGAGAAAAACTTTCAAAATCCCCTCTTATGCGTAATTTCACTAAATGAAAAGAAAATAGCTAAGCGGATTTTCTTCCTTGAAGACACTCTAAAACTAAATTTGAAAAAAATACTCTATTACCTAATATTCTAAATAAATATTTTGGATGTAACACATGTCAAGTTCAAGAAGTGATAATACGAAATATCATAAGAGGTATGAAACTTATTAAGACATTGACTATTTGTAATGGTTTGTACGCGAAAGGTATGGTGTCTTGGTGTTGTGCAGAAAGAAGGAGAAAGTATAATTTAGATCTTGCTCTTTGATGGTTGAATTTTAAAAACTGCAATGCAGTTAGTATGGCCACTGTGTTTTTTGCCAATGGTTAAGATGAGGCATGTGGAGTAGTGAGGTTATTGCCGTTTGTCAATAAAAACAACATTGTAATTTTGTAATTTTGAAACTTGAATGAAAGTTGTAATTTTGTAGAAGAAAGATTCTACATGGTCTGAAAAAAAAGACCAATCAGGATATGTAGGCAATGATATGATCAGTTTGTGACACTGAGAAACTTGAAGATGGCTCTAGTAAGTGGTTGAAAAGGTGGAAGGTATGATATGAATGAACCATAAATCTAGGCACATACACAAAGTAAAAGGGAAATCTAAAATTATGTGATTGTGCTGCAATTCTCAGAAATACTTCTAGAAAATCTAAAAGTTAGGTTCATACAGGGACTATGTGGTATGCCTGAAATAGGAAATGGTTGGAGAAAATTGAGAAATTAGGTGAAGAGGGTAGGATAAAAAGTTTTTATAAATGTAGGGTAAGTTCTCATACTTGATGAGGATTTATAATTATACTCTAAGATGTATATCTTATACCGCAGTTTTTCCCCCGTTTATTATACCAATATATGGTTATTTTTATAATTAAAAAATGATTTTGATACTTCAAAATTAGTCCATATTAAAAGGAATACTTAAATTTTCCAGTATTTTTAACATTATTATATGCCAACATACTTGTAAATATTACCTATCAACTTATTAATTCAATAATAATAAACTTACTATCATAACTAAATTTACATAAAAAATTGATATGAGAAACATCAAATCTTTTTGAGAATACTAATTTTAATATAAATTAATTTCAGAGATAATAATTTCAATTAAGATAATTTAGAAGATACATAAATTATTTAATCCTTAAAATAATTATAAATCTTGAAATTGACAAAAATTACACTCGGGTATTTTTTATTTGCACTGCAAAATAATTTTTTGTTAGGAAATGCTAAAGAGAGGACAACCTGCATACATAAATTTTATTCATGTATTGAGCAGTATATAAGTATTTTTATTATGTAGGATGTTATATCGTGTTTTTTAAGTTTGTTAATATCAATCAAAACTGAAATCATCCTGAAAAAAATTGTACTTCCAATAATTTACTAAGTTAATGCCACTTTCCCCATAAACAACTTGAATGCTTTAGGAGCAAGATAAGATTATATAAGAAGTCAGGTTATATTATATATACATTTTTTATAATACATTGTTTTCTTTACTACATAATCATACATACATTCTTCTTGTTCAATCTTCTTCTTACCCTCACCTTTTTATATAAAATGTTGAAATTTATTGTACAAGGAGCATTGCTCATGTGAATGAACCTCTAGAAAGGATTCAATAAATGCACATGGCTGAGGGACAATGCTCACATGTTAGAAAGATGGTCCTTCATAGCTGTGCTTGCTCAATTCAAAGCATTCCCACTTTGGTTTCTTATAATGCTCTTTCTCCTTATCCTCTTTGCCATGCCAATTGTCCATCCTCATTTCCCTAATCACCAATTTCATGGCCTCAAATGGGCCACCCTTTGCATAACATAATTCTCTATATGTTTTGTTTGTTCTCATAACAAGGGCCACCAAATAGTTGCTAAAGAGTCCTCATTGGGGCTATATTACATATACTCACATGCCCCAAAAAGTTTTTGATATGAGTGGTAAGATATTGAGTTCAAATGAGAAATCCTATCAAAAGTGGTTGACTATATTTTTTTTAACTGAAATTAGTAGGATGAATTAACCCCATTAAAGGTGTTATTTACTATGAATTTGGAACTTCTATCCTAATTTAGTTTACTTTTAAAAGGTGTCCCAATAGGTTAACAAAATAGAATGTAAATAAAAACTTTTAACATAGTCTCTACATAATGTAAGACTTTTAAACATAAATTTTTTTCTTATATCTTACCTAAAGGTTAGTAAAATTACACTTTTCATATTTTTCTATAATTAAAATACAAATTCAATCAATTTAACAATTTCAATTTCATTAATTTACATTCTATAAAAGTTTTTCAAGATATAATTTAATTATATTTACATTGCATATAAATCTCTCTCCCCCTCCCTTTAGAAACTCACATGGGGTTCTTTGGTAATTCCACATATAGTTAGCTTATATGGTGTAGAAAAGTGCTTAAACAGTGACCCACTTGTGGCTTCTCTAGTTATCCCAATAATACAAACAGCTCCATGATTACTAGTATTTCCTGATGAACACAACTTCAAATGTACGATCAGGAGCTTGCAATTGATTGATTGTCCTCAAAGTTGGGCACACAATCCCACATGGGTTTTGTTCATCATGCAATGCTATTTTACATTATTTTCCACCACCAACTTATGAATGAGGTAAAAGCTATCAGTACAATTTTTCTGCTGAGTTTGTCACCAACCTATAAATGAGGGTAATAACTAGTGCAAATAATTTTGATATATAAATTTTTTAATATATTTTGAATATTCAAATCATTATATATTGAAAAAGAAAAAAAATACAGAAATACATATTAATTATTTTGCTCACATTAATGTAGACTGCCTTGGATTCCAATGATTCTATCCCTACCCAAATGAACATTATTTAATTTAACCTAACTCCAAGGGAATCTCAAAAGGTACAAACCTTTGGAAGATTGATTATTGTGATGAAAGAGCAGAAAGGACTAATGCATTCACATGCATGAGTTCCCCAAACATTTAGAACAAATTCTCGTAGATCTCTATGGAAAAATAATACACTTGTTATTATAATCAATTTGCTAAACATGTCAGAACCTGCAATATACTTCTTCAAAGTTCCTTTTCCTGCTATCGGTTTGAGATATCATTTGGGGATTGGTGTTCTTCCACACACATTATTTTCTTCAATCTTACTTAAAACCAAATAAATACTACTTCCTCTTCACGTTTAGGGTTTCATCATACAAACAAACAAAGTACTAACTTTCATAATCTTAATTAATTTTTTAATTTTTAATTTTTTAATAATACCCTTTTAGTTTGTCATTTTTTATATACAGAAAATCACTTGAAATAGCCGTATTTACTTTAGTTAATCCAAACTTGTTTGCCAAATTAATTTTCCTTTTCTCATGATAAAAAATATTGGTGAGTTTCAAGAACCATATGCCCCCAACAACCCTTTCTATCCAAGCAAATTTGAAGATGAACTTATCTCCAACCACAATCAGTACACCAATACCCCATTATTGCCATTATTTAAAAAGACTCATTCTCCTTTTTCAGTGATGCATAGTTCCCAAACAAGCTACTCTTATGATTTTGACAAATTAACCACCTCTTCCTATGTTCAACCCATTTTATTCTTCAATTATTTAAGTTTCCAAAATAAAAAACCATATCACCTAATGAACCTATCTTCCAACTTCAAAATGAAGATAACTATAATAATGCTGATTAACTAAACCACTCTTTTCTCTGGCATTATGCAAGTTTCTACTTTCTATATCACATTCCTTAAGTCAGGTCCACTATTTAATTTCTTCCTATATAAGCAACGCAAAACACTTTGTTCATGCATCTTATTGTGAAAAAATGTTTACTCATATTCAATCTTATTGCTGAAACCAAATAATAGCCAGATTAGAGAGTTGTTTTGCATCTGTACTTTTTACTTGGAATATAAATATAATGTATATGTTGCTTCGGTAGTTAGAACCATAAACCAAATGTATGAAGTTGTGAACATATAGACAACTAATATACACCCACTTTCGCCTAAAGATGACAATATCATGGAGTTGTTAGTGTTAAGTGGTTAGAAATAATACACAACCACCCAATAATCAAATACAATTAATCAAACAAATAAATCACTAATGTGATATCATCTTCGGGTGCAAATTTTTTGTCCAAATGATGTAGTTAAGCAGTGACAATCAATTCTTCATTTTTTTTCTTAAAAAAAATAACACATTTTGTCATTTCTAACTTGTATATGTTAATTGATGAATTGGAAAAATTACAAAGTCATGGAAGAAACTTTTTTTTTAGCATAATGATATCACTTGGACTAGGGTTTTGAACGTGTCAAAGAAGTTGCCAACTAACAGGAGAAAATATGGGGAAATTATAGTAAAAAGAAAAACGAAAAAAAAAGTGTGACCAACTATTTTTTTTTCTCCTTTTGAATATATATATAACTACTCCTAAATCATAACAAGTTAGCATAGTAGAAAACTAAATTGAAGACCTCTTTCTAGAAGTTAAGCTTCAACCAGATAAGTTAATCTGAACTAATTAATGCCTTAACTAATTCATATTGAAATGATTAAAGTAAATGCATCAAGTTTAAGAGTATTCATGCCTCTAATAAGACTATGATAATCACGGAGATTGAACAAAGTATATATAAATTATTATATATGATGATGATGATGAAATATGATTCTTCAATAATATTTAAAAAAAAAAAAAAAAGAGGATTAGGAAATATAGTTGATGCTATGATGTATCCATGTCAACTGTTTAGCTTGTGCATGCATTTGACAATTGAAATCAAATATTTTTGCATACACTTGCACGCTTTCTTTATAACCTAGAATTTAGACTAGGTAGACAATACTTTTTTTTTTATTATTAAAACATGTAAATAAGTCACGAAATATTTTTTATTGGAAAATTTTATTTATTAATATATTAATTTTTATTAATAAAAAATATAAATTCATGACCTATATATCTTTCATATTCCTTCATATTTATAACAAAGTCAACCTTATATTTTCTTCAAGAAGTTTTTTTATATCTTAAAGGAAGTGAAGTAGTATCACATGGTGTAAATATTAGTCTAAAATATCGCATCACTAAAGTATTCCTTAAAGCGTTATATTTTATGTATTCTGGCGAAATTAAAATATATTTTTTTAATTTGTGTATATTAAATAATTTCTTTTACGTAAAACTAAATAAATTTGTGTTTCTTTTATATAAATTACATGTATATTACAGTTATGTTTTTCTAAAAACAATAAATGAGAAATATAAAACTAGACCCATATAACTAAAACTTATTAGGAGATAAAATATTTATCATCATCAACATCTTTTATCTCATAAATCTGTAAGATAATTAACAAAAGTTTGCATTTTTATAAATAGATTTAATATCAACTACTCATCAGATTATAGTATTTGTTAATATAAGTGGTTATATCATTATAAAGTACGAGATTAAGAACAGCCAATGATACCGAAAAAAAAATATTTAAGCATAATTAAAATATATTTTCATAGCTTTTAGTCGAGACATATAAGATTATTGTTAAGTACATTTATTTTATATAGCTATTTAATACAAATAGATAAGTTAGAACATATCTGTTGTGATGATTGAATTTATATTTTTATAAAATGGGACTGGAATAATATTATGAAAGAACCATTATTCTAATAGTTTGATTTTTTATGTAACTCCAAAAATAATCATAATCATTTCATCACGTATGGTCACGCTCTCACATGTCTTATAAAAAATAAAAATCAGTGACAAATGTTTGCGTAATGTTTAGAAACACGCATGGAACAAACTCAAGTTATTCGAAGCTTACTTTTAGATAGAAAATATTAAATTACGTTTTCGCATATGGGTATGATCCGAAGCACAATAATATACCACTAACCTACTAGTTCACAATAGATATAGTATTTAGAAAGAACATATATATAAGAATTTTATACACTGTATTAATATAATTAAGTTAACATGTGAAATGCAAACATGGTGGAGGAAGCCCCTCTTCTAGAAAAGTCATATCTATAATTGATGAAAATTTTGACATGAAAGGAAGAACCATCAAGTTGGTCATCCCAATCCAAACCCAAGAAAATGAGAATGGCCAAACTTTGTACAGCTGTGTGGTGTGAGAATAGTGTTTTTGATTGAGTGCATATATGTTAGAGACAGTTTAAGAAATGAGATTAAGAGTGAAAAAACCACAAGGGTCTTTATCAATGCCACTATGATCTTTCCACTTCTGAGCAGCCAACAAGTAACAAAGATTGGAATTTAGTGTGCCCTTGTTTCATTGGCTCTTAATTTTCTCTTCTTCACTTCATAATCATCCATTCATCATTCTTATCATTCTCACAACCCCACTTATATAATTTTCTACTTCATATCTTCTCTCATAAGTAACTTCAATGTCAATTAACCTTTTTTTTTTCTTTTAATTTAGTATAAATATGTATGTCACAATATATTGATAATGTACTTTCAAGAGAATTTAGCTCAATTCATTCAATGTGAATGTTGTAAATTTTTGTTCAATTTTTATAATAAAAAAATGATAATATATTGTATATGTGTAGGAAACTTTTTTTTAATAAAAAATATGAATGTAAAGGAAATTGTTTATTTAAGTTTATAGTTATACATATTTTGATTTAATCTTTTAAAGTTGAGTTTCCATAAACAAAATCAAAAGTTTTAAACATCAAACGTTTTGATCTTTTTTATACAGGTAAATTAAATGGGCACTGGGTCGTTATAAAGAATAAGAATGATGTCTTGTAGAGTTGTGAACACAACCTTTTTTGAAAGATTTTTTATAAGACAAGTAAAAAATAAAAATATTTTTAATTGTTTAACCAATATTTTCTGAAATAAAATGTTCATTTCAGCATTTTAAAATTTCGATAGGAAAAATTATTAAAAAACATCATTTTTGTAATAAATAAGAGGAAAAGTGGTTTTATAGGTGACAAATCTCATTGAAATAAAAAACATAAGCTATGAGAAAATCCAGGTTACCTTCTATAAATAAAGTTATTATTTGATAAACATATCAAATAATGCAAAGTTAAGATACTATATTTCTTTGATTTTTATGTATATTATTTAAAGTTTACATTTATTACAAATATTATCATTTAACTATTATTATTTTGTAAAATTTTTTCACATTTTGTCAAAATTTTTAAATTTTACGGATCAATTATATTTTTAGCAGAATTATACATATACAAACACCAGAAAAAAATGACAATTTGTTATAATTTTACAAATAAACATGATCTCGACCTTGTTAATTTTTTAAACACGTTATTATTCTATTAAAAAAATAATGGATCGATTGAAAAAATTATGAAAAACAAGTAAAGAACAAACATAAATTATAAAATTAAAATGGTAATAACAACGAATTTAATTACAGATAGATGATGTTGGATTTTAAAATAATTAACATTAGAGTATGTAAAAAAAACATGAAAAAAATAGTTTCGTCATAAATTAATTCAGAAAATTTTTTGTTTAATTTATCTAAACTTTTTTAACTTTTATATAAACTAATTTATTTTAAAAAAATATTTATTTCATTATTTCACAAAAATATTTAAACAGAAAGAAAAAAAAAGTAAAATAAATAACTTCTTAAAAATGATGTTAATTATATTCCAGCTATAAATTATGTTCCGCTTATTAAAATCAAGACCAATAACAATTTAAATAATTTTTGTTAATCTTTAACAAGTTTTTAAAAACAAAACCCTGATGATAGTCTCAATTGACTTGAATTTACTTGCATAACCTAAAAGTAAATATTTAAAAAAATATAAGGGAAAATTTCTACCAGTATATTAATTTTTTATTTTACTTTTTTATATTCTTTTATGAAAAAGACTGTTCCAAACCTGAGTGGTATTACTTATTTAGTTTTTAAACGACATGTTGGATGGGTACATATTTATTTAGTTTTGTGTTGTTTTTTAGTGTGCAGTTTCCGAAAGCTTTTGTCCTCTGTACATCGTAGTAAGCAAAAGGAGCATGGAGCCCACAGAAGGTGAGACTGAAATCCCATGTGGAATGCTGGACGCGTCGCTATCCCCCACGTGGCACCCTTTGACAGCAAGATTTCGTCACACTCCAGCTGGCATTTCCTTTCACCATGGAAACAAAAAACAATAACTATATTATTATTATTATTATTATTACTGTGATATTCATATAAAGTATTTATTTTGAAATTTTATAATTATTTTAATATAATTAAAATAAGGATTATCATTAGCAAATGTTTGTAAGTAGAAGACGTTTGAGTATGAGTGTCCAGCGCAGGAGGCCCCATCATCATTATCATGATCAACCCATATGAAGAGAATTTTTTTACAAAAGTTTTATTCAATAACTTCTACAAACAAACAAAACACACAAAAAAAAAAGAAATTGTCAAATAACATGGATAATATATATAAAAAGAAATAATGTTATAACTTATTTAATGATTACCTTTTTTTTCTCTTATCCAAATTGGGGATTTGTTGTTGATGGTCTGATGCATGATCCATCTGGCAGCAGAACAGAATATCCTCGTAACTACAGCATCTCTTATAAAAAATAAAAAAAATAATTTAAGATGTTTTTAAGAGGTCGATTATGTTTATTATTATTATTATTGTAATATCATGAATATGAAATAAGAAAGTGAAGTGAAATGAAAGCATAGTGACATGGCAAATGGCAGCTGGATTCTATCATAAAACGACATGGCATTCCTCTTAGAAGTTGAGATTTCCAAACAGCATGTTGTTTATTAGTAGTGAACAAATATCTCATATGCCTAACACATTTTATGAGGATGAGGTATTCGTTTATGTCTCAATTAGCTTTCTTCATGTAATATCTATATTTTCTTCAAATTACTTTTCCATCCTTGTCTGAAAAAATAACTCTCAATATTCAAATTTTAATTATTATTACGTTTAATTGCACTTTTAGTTCATAATTTATTAGAGTGATTTAATTTTAGTTTTTCAAATTTAATTGTATTAATAGGATTTTGCAACTATTATAACGTGTGATTGTAGACTAATTATAATTTAATATTACGTGATATATATATATATATATATATATATATATATATATATATATATATAAAATTTTGAATGATTTTTTTATCAATGAATAAATATGGAAACATTTGAGGTGTTCAAACACTTTTACATATTTATCCATGAATTATCGCAAGTTTAAAAAAAAAATTCAAAAACAAAAGACTCAAAGGCTATCAACATTATCTCGTGAAAAAAAAATTAAAGGTGTTCATAATGACTCAGGTAATCTTTACAAAAAAAACATATTGCTTCCATTGTAACAATACTGATACATGAATACAATTATATAAATAGAAATGCCTATAAATTTATTGTCTTAAAGTGTTGGATTGGAGATGAAATTATAATTTATTTATAATTTATTGGTATTAATGTTTTTACAATATTTTCTCTTCAATAATTCACAAGTTATATCAAAACTAGGTTTGTCTTTATAATTAACTTGAGTCAATATTGGACTCTTAAGTATAAATGTGAGGTTGAAGGGTCAATTTCTGTTCTTAATGAGCTTGTAATTGGATAGAAAAATTTGTTAGAGATTATAAAAGCTAATGGGGCATCTAAGATCTACTCAAAATAAATTAAGAAATTGTCATGAGTACAAAAGAAATCGAAATTACATACAGATAATCGTATAGTTAAAAATTGGTATCAGATTAAAATTTTATTTATAGTTAATTTCTTAATTTTCCTACTACTTTCTATCTTATTATTATTATTATTATATCTAATTTTCAATGTTATTTTAGTTAATTTTATTAATATTAATGTAGCAAGTGGGATTCCAACTCAAGTTTCACATAAAGTTACAAATTCAACTTAACACCTAATCAGATTAACTTTGTTGTCACAAATGTGATTAATAACACTCTTATTATAACTATTTTTATTATTATTATGCTTATAACTTCTATAATTAATATTAATATTAACATTATTATAATATTGTTAATAGTATTCTAATATTAATAATAATATTAATAACAATATATAACAGTTTTATTCAAATATTAATAATATACTAATAATAATAATATTATTAATAATATTCATAATAACAATATTAATGATATTAATAACATTAAAAATATTAATAATACTCTTAACAGTAATAATAATATAATAATATCAATAATATTTATAATTTTATTGTATTAATAATAATAATACTAGTATTATAATAATAATAATAATAATAATAATAATAATTAATCTTATTAATATTCATAATAACAATAATAATAGTATTAATATAAATATTAATATTATTACTAATAATGACATATAATAATATAAATAATAATAATAAGAATAATTAATAATGATAATATAAATATTAGTATTACATGAGAATTAAATTCGTATTACATAATACTTAGATGTAAATTGGTATGTAAAAGTTTATATATAAAGTTGATTTTACATACGGATTTGAATTCGTATATAATTCTATATCTAATACTGATTTTTTTTATATGAATTATATTATATACGGATTTAATCTGTATGTAATTACTCTAGATGCAAATTTATATGTAAAAATTTGTATGTAATGTTAATTTTATATATGAATTTAAATCCATATATAATTTTGTATATATAATACTAATTTTATATACGGATACAAATCCGTATGTAGAATTCTGTATGTAATACAAATTTTAGATATGAATTTTGTTCTTTATATGTAATTTTCTTATATAATTTATATTTTTTTTGTGTGAAAATTTTAATTGAAAAAATTGAAATTTAAATACTAAAATTACATAATTAAATTATTTGGAGGAATATATTTAGTAGAAAGATAATTAAGTCTGTGGAGTTAAGTCATTAAAAAAAGATATAATCCTCTTGTGACATAAGTCTATTGTATCTATTTTTTTTTTCAATCTATAAGGTGAAGAAAAGATTATAGTCAAATAATGAGTGAAAATGAAATATATTTACATAATTAAAAAAAATAACTCTTAACACCTATCCAATATCTTAATTATAAGCAATTGGAAAAGAATAAACAAGAAAAAAGTTTTAAACAGTTATAAATAAAAGCATGTATATGATGTCGCTGGAGTGTTTGATAAAATGAGTTACGTGTTTATCAGGTTTTTTCCAGAAACATGCTAGGTTAAAGTGTGTTTATCTTTTTAGGTTTCAGTGTGTTTAAAGCAATGGAGTTATAATATGGAAACATGCTTATTTGATCTGATATTTCGGTATAGTAATATGCTGCATGCGAGTGAATTTATGCTTTAATGGCGGTTCATTATTTAAATATTCAAACATGATATAAGGTAATTTTGTTGAAGTGTGAAAACTTCAAACATTGGAATGTTTTAGGGTTTGTGATATGCACCGTGTGAATAGAGGATAGGATTTGTCTGCATTCTTTAAGAATTGCCATATTTTGCGGGTCAAATAACCCTTGACCAAAGATTTAACAGTGATGTTGAACTCTTGTCAAACTCTATATATTAGGTTGAATTTTAGTTATATGTAAATGGAACAAAAAACTACAAAATATATATATATATATATATATATATATATATATATTATGTTAACATTTCATGTTTAGTATAATTTTAAATACTAGAAGTCTTAGCAAAAATTAAACAAAACAATTTTATGATATTAGAATAAATTTTAACCAAAATGTAAAAAAAAGTAAAGCAAAACTCTACCAATTGGGCACATCATGAATAAAATAATTGAGCTAATATATGTTTGATTTCTAAAACTTCTGGCTACCCAATCCATGTATTTTGTGTGACATTGACACCCCTATGCCTTCACCATACATGGTAGAGACAATTCTCTTGACAGTAGAATTAAATAGCTATGGATTTTAGCTGTTGTTGAAGGTTGAAACCCTCAACAAAGCAAGGATGAAAAACCAAACATGAATAGAATAATGGGTGGGGGCTTAAGGGTCATTCTCTAACAAACATGCCACATAATCACCATATCCATCAAAAGTTGAGATTTGAGAAGGGAAGTGTTTTTATAATGAATGCCAAATGCCAACACCTTAAACCAAAAATTCCACTTTAAAAACTATGTCCACCAGAACTAAACCAACCTTGTCCAAATCCTCAAACCTCTGTTTTCATTCCTTTGATTAGGCGTTGAAACTTTGATCCAACTTCGTGTTCCCGCCGACCCTCTTCTCTCTCTTCATTCCTCTCTCTAAAGGTGAAGACTTTTTAATGAAAACTTCATTGAGGCTCTTTAAAAACAAACCAAACTCATTATATCTCATTATGTTCTTCTTCTTCTTCTGAAGGAAGTAAAATTCAGTACAAAAAACAATAAAGGAAGAGGAGTAACTCTCTCTTTCTCTCTCTCCCTCTTTCACTCTTTCATTCTGTGAAGCTCGTCTATTTTCAATGGCTAAGTCAAAGAACAATGCCAAGAAGTTGTCCTACATATCAGTTCCTTCTCAGATCATCAATTCCATATCATCTTCTTCTCTGCAATCTCTTCTTGACTCTCCCAAGAAGTCTTCAAGGAGCACCAACAGGGTTTTTTTCTTCTTCACCAGCAGCATCTTCAGGAGGCCAAGACTGTGGCTTTTCACTCTCTTTCTCTTTGGGTTCCTTGGCATGCTCAAGTTTGGCCTCACCCTTAACATCCCATTTTCTCCCTACCCATGTGCCACAACCCTGCCTCAGAACATTATCTCAGCCCCACTTTCAAAGTCAAACCTTGGTGTTGAGAGAGACAATAACATGAAAGATGAGGTTTTGTTGGCAAAGGCTCTGGTTTCCCATGTGGAGCTGAGAGCACAGGGATTGGAGAACGTGGAAGGTGATGGGGATGTTGAGAAGAGTGAATTCTGGCAGCAGCCAGATGGGTTGGGATACAAACCTTGCCTGAGTTTCAGCAGGGATTACAGAAGAGCAACTGATGGGGTTCTAAAGGATAGGAGAAGGTACCTCATGGTGGTGGTTTCTGGGGGCTTGAATCAGCAAAGGAATCAAATTGTTGATGCAGTTGTCATTGCTAGGATTCTTGGGGCTGCTTTGGTTGTTCCTATATTGCAAGTCAATGTCATTTGGGGTGATGAAAGGTACATTTTATTCTTGTCCATAGCCATATGGGTTTAGCTTATTCATGACTTCAAAATTTTAAATTTTGGACAAGATATCTAGTTATGTTTATGCTCAAAGAATAATTTCTTTTCTTATTCTGATACATTTGATTAACTAGTGTTAATTATATTGCTTTCCTTATTTGTGTTTGTTAGAAGATAGTGTGGTGATACTTTGATGTTTTTCCTTATTTGTGATGTTTTTCATTGGTTTGGTTTGATTGCAGTGAGTTTGGTGATATATTTGATTTGGAGCACTTCAAGAGGGTTCTTGCTGATGATGTTCGAGTGGTTTCAGCATTGCCTTCAACGCACCTAATGACAAAGCCAGTGGAGGGAAGTCCTCCCCTTCATGTCACTCCCAGTTGGATCCGTTCAAGATATCTCAGAAGAGTAAGGGCCTGTTTGATTCTCTTCTCCCTTTTTGTTTTTAAAACTGTTTTCTAAAACAGTTGTAGAGTACTCAACAATTTCTCATCCGAAATCTATAAAGTTTTGAAAATTATTTCCACAAACTGTTCTTCTTTTAAAGACCAAAAACGAAAGACAGTTAGGAGATGTCCTCTCATCCTCTTCTGTTTTCTTCAAGTGTTCTATTCATCTCTTTTTCTCTAATTCTTAATGGGGTTAGCTTCTCCAAATTTTGAGTCCTCCTAAAGTGATGGTCCATTGATATGATAGTTCATTTGAGGGTCATTATATGGATGGCACCGAAATTAATATAATAAGAGTAGCAATGTTGTAGGAAAGTAAGTATAGGCTTCAATAGTCCCTACCAATTATTGTTAAGGAAAGCTTTTCTGATTAGTAGCGAGTGTTGTTATTGTTGTTTGGAAAATGGACTCTTTCCTGACTATAGTCTTGGCTGTCTGTGCAGTTCAACAGAGAAGGTGTTTTACTCTTACGAAGTTTGGATTCAAGGCTTTCCAAGGATCTTCCTTCTGATCTTCAAAAGCTTAGATGCAAGGTATTTAGAATTCAAATTCTCTTCCTTTTATATTGTAAGGGGGAAATAAAAAGAAGAAACCAGCCAAAATCACCCTTTAGAAATTCGCTTGTATAACAAAACTGGTTGAAGATTGTGAATGAAAGTTAGTTGTCATCTTGTGTTTCAGGTTGCTTTCAATGCACTGAGGTTTGCTGGACCAGTTCAGGAACTTGGGGACAGGATTGCAGAGAGAATGAAGAGCAAGGGACCTTACCTTGCTCTTCATCTAAGAATGGAAAAGGATGTGTGGGTGAGGACTGGATGCCTCCCTGGTCTGAGTGAGGAACTCGACGAGATTGTTAACAATGAGAGGATAGAACGGCCGGAGCTATTGACTGCAAGATCAAACATGACTTACCATGAAAGGAAGATGGCTGGTCTGTGCCCTTTGAATGCTGTGGAGGTTACCAGGTGAATACAATAATACTTTTGGCTACTTGGTTGGTTTTCAAAATTTGAGTGTAATAGGATTTTCTGATAGATGTTTTGGTTCAATTTATAGGCTTCTGAAGGGTCTAGGAGCACCAAAGAATGCAAGAATTTATTGGGCTGGAGGACAACCTTTGGGTGGAAAAGAAGCATTGCTTCCATTGATCCAAGAGTTTCCTCATTTTTATAGCAAGGAAGATCTTGCCTTGCCAGGAGAACTACAACCCTTTGCAAATAAGGCATCCATAATGGCTGCCATAGATTACATAGTCTCTGAGAAGAGTGATGTTTTCATGCCATCTCATGGAGGAAATATGGGCCATGCAATTCAGGTATGCTTGTTTTGTTGTTAGTGATTCTTCTATTCACAAATGCCAAGTCATTTTCACTTGTTTCTTTGTTTTGAAAGATGGGAAATGGTGAAAACTATTTTTACCATTTCTTATACAAAGCTAGGAGAATTGGAAACAAAGTAAAACCAACTTGGTAGTTTTATACCTTTTTGGAAAACAGGAAACTAAAATATACAATAGAAATCAAAATACTCAAAATGCTGTTTCACTTTCAGGGTCAAAGGGCATTTGCTGGGCACAAGAAATATATAACTCCAAACAAGAGACACATGCTCCCTTATTTTCATAATTCTTCCCTCTCTGAAGAAGAGTTCAACAGAATCATCAAGGAGTTGCACCAGGACTCATTGGGGCAGCCTGAACTTAGGACTATCAAAGCTGGAAGGGATGTTACCAAGTATCCTGTTCCTGAGTGCATGTGCAATGACTCACATGCTAATTCTTGATTTGAAAATAGTACCAAAGTTTGTGGCCTGAAGGCTACTTGGCTACTTAACAAGGATGTGCAATTTTGATCCCTTTGGAACACTTCAAGTGCCTTTCATATCAGGGAAACCATTAGAGTTCTGAGCACACATTTTCTACTACACATCATTTCAAGCACTCCTCGCTACTGGGAGGTGTACCATTATTCCTTAAATACCTGTACCTATGTGGTAATGTACATTTCCATCGTCATTCAAATGATAGATTCAAAATAACACACAACAGAAGATCATTCTTTGATTTTTTACAGCAGATTGTATAGGATACATGTTCTCTTTAGCTGTGTAATTCTTATCACAATACGAAGACTTGTTGATATTTGTGTATATGTATATATATTATCATTAATTTTTGGATTCTTGTCATCTGATCATAAAAATCACCTTGTTCAACCCTTGCTACCATTTAATTCAGCACTGCGAAAGTGAGACAAGTTAAGAGCCAGAAGAAACAGAATATGTGATTTGATTGGTATTCAAATACCAGAAAAGAAGAAAATCTTTGTAAATATTCTTACAGTTTTCATAAAGCTTAAATCTGTTGCATTTTTTTTTTCTTTTCATTGGAATGTTAATAACATATTATTGTGGCCAGTTTAATTGTGCTTGTTAAAGTGTCTTTATGAAGTGACTAAACAACTTTTCCCTTCGCAAGCAACTTCTTTAAAGCAAAAAGCAGTTTTGTTTTAGCAAGCATTATGTACTGAAATTTTAGTTTCTTCACTATTATTCGGTTAAAAATTACCATGCACAGTAAGTTTGATAGATATTTATTATTTAATATCTGAAAAATTAAACTAAAAATGATTTTTTATTAGTTATTCACTGGTTTAATTAACTTAGGTCAATGAACCTCAAGACCTTGTTTAAGAAAACTGAAGTCCTTCAAATTATTGACATTGGAATTAAGTTTATTGTGTTTTATCAAGAAAAAGGGTTTTGTATGAACAAATTTGAAAGGAAACTATATTCTGAAATGTTATTTTCCAAAGTTTAAACTAAAGCAGGTGCAAGTCTGTAAATGAGCAAAAGAAGTTAGTTAGGTAGGACCACTGGATTGCCAGAACATAACATTATTGTAAGGTTGGCATTATTCTGGTTGAGGTTTGATGTTGGTTTCAGGGTATAGTGACTAATATGTCTCACATCTTATTTCAAAATCATCCAATTACATCACACATTCTAATCTTTCTACTCATATTCTTCTTCTGCCAATAATATTGCTTGGTCAAATTTAAGTTTTGGTCCCTCTTTTCTTTCACACTAATGTCCAAACAAAAACTTCATATACACTATACAACTAATAATGTTCATGATAAAGAATTTAAAAACCATATATAAAGTTATATCTAATTACTTAACAACATAAAAAATTACATTAACTGCGTTGTCAAGAAGAGTAATAGATATGTACTGTTGTAAAATATTTTACACTGTCAAGAAACTAGAAAATTATACCTGACATGACTTTTAATGTCGTCTTTATTATAATCAACAAATGCAATGAAGTTTATTATATTAGAAGTGAAATATAAAGAATCAAAAGTCTAAAAATATTTACTTTAAAAAGTCTTATTTAATATGTATTAAATAAAAAATTGAACATGACCTGGTATTTCTTTCAACACTTGATGTGTACACATGACTACCACTTTTGACGTGTAGATTCCTGAATCATGAAAGAGATCCTCCTTTCCCTAGAATGAACTTTACAGGAATTTAGCATGAAATTGACTGGATTTAAAATTATTTCAAAAAATCCATTTGATCCAATGCTTCTGGCTTGAGGGCACTTTGGAACAAAAACACATCATGTTACTGGTGGAGTAACATTGAGACACTATTTGTGAGCATGTTTCCATGAACCAGGGTAGGAGAATGGCTTCAAATGCTCTTGGCTGGCTATTAAACAAGTCAAACAACACCAGGACCTACTCTCATTTGGTGTTATCTTCTTGTCAATGTTATGCACCAGCATCAGCTGTACCTGAAAAGTTTGAAACCAATGAACCTGCCAAGTGTAATAATGGTACCTTCTAAAATTATTCTGACTGGCCCCCTTTTAGTTTTTGCTGCATGCTACTCTTCAACTTGAATATGAACACTATTCACTGCTTTGATTCTCTGCACAAAACCTGCATTCACCAATCAACATTTCCATGCAATGGTAGTTGAAGTTCTAGTAGAGTTTTGTATGATTTTACATAATTATTATATGTGGTTCATCTTTCAATATTTTGTATGGACTAGTGTGTCAGCAGATTCAAGATATATCATCTCTCAATAAAAGGGTATGTCCTCCACTCTAGTACTATTGCACAATGCCCTAGCAAAAAGCTCTAAGATTCCTTGATCACCACCAACTGGTCCCCATGAGACAAGGTATCAGTAATACAGTAACAAGGCTGTGTAGCCTTGTGCATGTCCTGCAGTGGAATTCAGCATCAAAGTAGTGTGTGACATGGTGTTATTGGGACCCCACATGGCCCAGAAATCCAGATTTTCCTTGAAAATTTATGGATTATTAAAAGGAAAACAGGTATGCATGCATTATTCAGGTGTGTGCACCCTTTAAGAAGCTAAAAATAATCTCAATTATGGGAAAATTCCTAGCAGGAAAGCAGCCAAAGGCCTAAAAATTTATGCAGTAGGGAGACAATAATTGAATTCAGCAATTGTTTTTGTCACTCCTGGTAATGCAATTACAGCGAATCAAACTCCTCTAAGCCACACATGCATGTTTGCATCACTCATCTTTTTTCTATTACAGGAAACAAAAGTTTGGTTAACTCAGAAAATTAGCTAGTTTACCCTGCAAAGATGGTAAGTGTCAGACAAGTACTGTAAATAGACCACACAAACATAATCAGTGTTTTGTTTCCATCTTGCTATTAATAAACATTGAAATGTTTTAATCAAAGTTTTGAATGTTCTCATTGAAAAACACAACTATTTGGTTCTATTAAAGACTCGGATTAAACTTTAACTTTTTTATTCTTAATTTTTAAATTACTTTTACTGGTCAAAGTTCTTGAATTTTTTATATATTGAATAACAGTGTTATGTGACACTAATAGTCCAAACTTATCACATCATCAATGTTGCAACTGGAAAATTAGCATTCTAAATTGTTTTTTAATAATCAAACTGATTATTGAAGGATTAAAAATACAATTTAAAAAAAAAACTTTTCTTTTAAACGAAGTAATTAATTTTATGGGAAGTTGCTTTAAATGACTTTTTTTATCTCATTAACATTTTTTTATTTTTTATTTCTCTCAATAGCACTCTTTATTTTTTATTTCCTTAATAGCACTCTTTATCTTTTAATACCTAAAATAATTTTTTTTTTTTGTTTTCTGTAATAGCATTCTTTATTTTTTTAATACCTAAAATAACATTTTTTTTGTTTTCTGTAATAGCACTCTTTTTTTCTATAATAGTTATTAAAAATTGTGATTATTAGTTTATTAAAATTAAGATACAAATAATTAAACTATTTTTTTTTAAAAAAAGAATACAAAAAAAATAAAATGAAATATTTTATAGGTTTTTTAAATAATTAATTATAATAGGAAAAAATGATAAATTATTTTATTTTATATTTTATAATAAATTTAAATTTGGCATAATAAATTATATTAAAATAAATTATAATAATTTTGTGATTGTATTTTTATATTAAAATTGATATTGGA
>Ga0099824_1002843_pt1 | contig 25358 bp, 14 predicted proteins | sample SiratrowhiteBW_FD_76837 | JGI IMG/M metagenome (GOLD analysis project Ga0099824, IMG submission 76837) | Root nodule microbial communities of legume samples collected from California, USA - Siratro white BW | ecosystem: Host-associated > Plants > Roots > Nodule | place: USA: California...
TGACCCTAAAAGCAACAAAGTACTAATAATATATATACATATACAAACATATAAATAATTATATATATATATATATATATATATATATATATATATATATATATATATATATAAAATTCAATAACCTAATAACACGGTTAAGGAAGAATCTCTTGATATATGTTAGAGTGATATCTATGATTCCATCCTTATGAAGCGTTCACATATACATGTTTGATCCATTATAAACTATATATTATTCATATATTTAATTAAAAATAAATCTAAATTGTTTAAATCATGTGTATTATTTATATGTACCATTGACATAACATTTGAACTAATTTGTGTGTACAAGCAATATTTCCTAACTAGTCGAACAAGTGACCACAAGTGAGTGAGTGCGTGCAATAGCTCCAATTGTGACTAGAGCCAGCAAGAAAAATTCCGAGACATTCAGGTAAAGGGGTGCGGCGGACAAGGAAGAAGAGGTGGGAGATGAAAAGGTGGGTTAATATATAAATATAATGAGGGTTAGTTTGATCTTTTCACAATCACTATGTAGGTGCAGTTTAAATTTATGGGGGTGGAGAATGCAAAGCCCTCAAAAGAAAGGATTCATGGACCATCACAAGAATATAAGTTTTGATGCAGGTATGCATGTAATTAAGAGCTGGTCGAATCTTCCCAAAGGAGCAAAAGGGTGAGTCTGAGTTTTGGAATCCTACATACAAAACTGTTATTGCAAAGGAAATAAAGAATAATATATCAAAATCCTTCGAACATTTATTGCTGCAAATTGTTTAAGTTTCTGATAATGGTCTATGTATCAGATATATATACTTACCAACATCATTGACAAGGTCAAATGCATCTCCAAATCTGAAGCTTGATCTATATTAACTCTCTACAACTTGTTTGTAGAGAGAAAACCTTTGAATCTGCAAAAGGAATGGTTTTTCTGCTTGAAACACTTTAGTGGGTTCTGAATAATAATTAATAATAGTTATGAATTTATCTTCAAACATTATATATTTATAATGAATTTAAACATACATTGACACTGGATAAACAATAAATAGACAAATCATCAATCTCTTATCTCTACTTTTCTATTTCCAATAACTCAAAAACTTATTTCATTTTTATTGCGTAATTTTATTTATCTGGAGAAGAAAGATACTTTTCGAAAAAATAATACTTTGACATCTAAAAAAATACTTAGTAGTTTTTGTTGTCAAAATACCTCTTTTAAAATGATGCCTTCATAGGGATTCATAAGGAAGCAATTGTCTCTTAAAATTTTTATCAATCAATCCTATTATTGAAACAATATTGTAATTAACTATGATTTATCATCATTAATTGTGATTTATATTTAGTTAATTTGAAAGAGTTTTATTTATTAATGTAATATTTTGCATACTTTACATATATACAGAATAATATTTTTCTTTCACTCACTCTCTCTCGTTCTCTACAATATCAATAAACAACATTTAAAAGCTTTAAACTATGGTTATAATGGCAAAAGTAGAGACTTCATAATACTATATACAATTGCATACAGTTACATCACAACTAAATGCTTTAAAAATTGTTATAACAGCTGCATTAGGCAACTAAAGAATTGTTACAGTTCTTAAAAACACTGCGAAATTTATTCCTCCTCTCCAATATATGCCCCCAAAGTCAGTCAATTGTGTAAGAAATCAGAGAAGTTTAGAGAAAAAAATAATATTGCAAAAATTATAACTTTATGAAGAAAAACTTTTGAACTAGTATAGAAATTTGATTGTACCTGAAGCACATACATAATACTATATTAGGAAAATACTCAGCAATGAATGCTGGCTGAAATTTAAAAAAAAAAAAAAGCATAAATATATATTATCTTGAATGTCCAGAATAACATTCCACTTATTGATATCTAGTTTATATATGATTTGATTCACCACTCTTCTCAATACTTGTTGGATAGGCCAGCAAGTGAAGATTGAGGTTCCATGAACCTCATGTTCATAAGTTTTCTCTTCTTGTAGTTAGCCTTGAAACAAGCTTGTCTAAGCCTTCTTGTTTTATCTTCAAGTTCCAAATCTGGCATTTCCTCCACCATTCTTTTTTCTTTCTCCAACATCTCAATGGCAATCCTTATTTTTTCATCATTTTCAGGCCCCTCAGCCTCTCTTTGCTCCTGCATCACCAACCCAATTCACTAATAATAATAATATGATCTAGTTTTGAGCATAAAATTAGGTTTCTTTATAGTTTTTACCACCCTACACTGATATAATATATATATTGACAATTCAAAAGCCTGAGAACTTACTTGCAGATTCTTTATAAGGGTTTGAAGGCTCATTAGCTTCCTATGTGGCCACCTTTGAATACCTAAATCCCTGCACCTTTTCTTCAAGTGTGTGAGACCAACATTAAGTTCTTTAGCGGCTTGTGATATTGGCATGTAGAAGTATTGAGAAACAGTTTTCCATGACAACATTCTCGCACTGTTGCTAATTCTCTCTTCTCTGCCTTGTTTACCCTTCACTTCTTCCCTCATCTCATTCACACTTTCACCATTGTTGTTTGAGGAAAATGCTGGTTTAGGATCTGAACGGTCAACTTCGTTCCACGCAGAAAGCACATTTTTAACATCACTAAAGTCATAGTCTGCAACAGCAATTTATAAGATATACTAAATCAAAACAAGGACAAGAACAATGAATAATTGTATACACCTTGAGAAAACTCATGTTGATACTTACAACCTTTAAAGCTTAGTGGATTTGGTTCAAACGGCAAAGTTTCATATAAAATGTCATGAGGATAATAACACTTCATGAATGGGACAACATCAAGATAGCTATCTTGAAGAGGAAATTCATAGGGCCAATGAAACCCGTCATTAGCATTATCCCTGGAGAAATTGAAGATAGTAACATGTAATTTTTTTCGTACATGGAAGGTGAAAAGTGTAGAAAAAAGTTAAAGGGAAACAGATAAGTTTTTAACCTGAAATAATCATATGAAGAAAATTGGTAGGTTGGTGCAAATGAATTTTCATCGATTTCATAGTTAGAATTCCAAAAGGTGAGTTGCTGATTCTCCATTCCTTCCTTGACACCATAGTACTGTGAAATGAACAGATAAATTGGCAATTTATATTCAAATTTTATGGTAATGATGCTGATGATGAATGAATGAAACTAGTCTGGTAATTAATTTTAGGAGGATGTGCCCACAGAATGATTTATTGTTTAACTTTTGCACTACTGTGAGTTACAAGATTAATTCAATTACCAAGGTATTAATTCTACATTATCTTTTATATATATTGTAAATTTATAACTGTTCATGCATGATTTTTCTATGGCCATCTGATCAGACTTAATAAAATTTAATATACTTAATTACATTGAATTAGCATTTAATGTTATTAAAACAATGAGTAAATTATCTTTAAATTTACTTTTTATATTTTGAATAAAGTTCTTAGAATAACTCTTGAAACTATCAAGATAAGACAGTTATTCCTTTCTATATAAAATAAAGTATATCCATAGCCTATAAACTATCACAAGAATATAAGTTTTTATTTACAAAAATTTATGGTAAATTTTAATAACATTACTAAAATAATTCACTATGTCATATTTAGATGAATTCATGATCTAATGTATTACTTTTCTTTCATTTTTTTTATTATCAAACTTTCTCTTTTTTTTCATTCTTTTTATTTACAAATCTCTTTCATGTGAAATTAAAGTTGGGGGATTGAAATTTGAGTGTTATCACTTTCTATTCTTCTTTGAAGTTTTATTGAAAAGTATCAAATCTTTCTTAAACCTTTTTTTCCTTATAATATATTTTTGAAAATGAGTGATGAGAACTTCCTTTTGAATCATTCTAAGATTACATTGTCTCTGTATTGTATTTTTTTTTTTTTTTTGGTTATTGTTACACGTTGTGCAACTGTAATGATACCTTATCTATATGAATTTTGAGACATCCAATGAAAGAAACTAATTTTTCATTTTTATAGCCCAAAACTCAATACTACAAGAAATAGAAAGAATTAACTTTCAAAAGACGAGAATAGGCACAAATGAGACTTAATTAACTGAGGTTAAGTTAAATTTTTATCATTTAATTTTCAGGATGATAGTGAGTGTGGGTGTTAATTAGGTTGATGCTAATTAGAACTTTGATTACGTATGATCATTATATCATTATAAGCCTAAACTATATAGTGTCCTTCATTTAAAAATATCAGGGACGATCAAGTAAGTTATAACTTGAACTAAACAAACGATAGAAGTTTCATAAAATATATACCATTTACATCTTAACAAAAAGAACACCGAGAATTTCACTCTCCGATAATGAATTGTGGTCAAATTGCAAAATTGTGCTACCTTCGTAAGGTAATCATATCTTTAAAACTCAACAAATTTAGACAACAGCTTAGACATTTTCTATTTTACCTTCCTTTGTCTCTTTTCTTTTACAATTATAAAAGTTTATTTTTTTAATAAATATATTACCTTAAAAGTAAGCTCATTGTGTAGCATTATTTTCCTAATACTTTTGGCTAATGCCATATGAAAAAAATATGTTATGCATCCCCTTTCCTTTGCCCTCACCTTTTATGTTCATCAGCAAATTTTCTTAACTTCAAGATAAAGCACATATTCTCAACTTAAAATAGAAATAATATTCTCTTCAAGATCTCAGATCAAGGTTCTCCACTCAAATAACTCAAATTGAGTAATCAAAAACTTCTTTGACATAAATTGGTCCACATTAACGAAACATTTCCTGTTAACATTATAACATGTATGCATATTTCTCATAGTTTTTCATGTTTTATTTCTTATTTTGTACTTTTATTTGAATTTTGTTTACATTTTTGGATTTTGTTGGATCTCAATATTATCATTTTCCCTTTTCTTTAACTGCAAATTAGTTTTTTTTTTTTTTCATAAAAGGAAGGTTACCAAATTAACACTTTGTTTGCTACTGAGAAGGATTAATTCAAGTTTATTTGCGAAGATTATAGGTATTTGGTGTAAATGATTTCAGATCATTTGTAAAAAAAAAAAAAAAATTGAGGGAGAAAATTAAGTTTGAAATGAGAAGAAAATAAGAGATTTATGAAAATTGTTTTATGTCCTCTCTTGGATCTGGGTGTGCTTGGTAAAAAGAGATTTGCGAAGTATAATTCTTTTATCTAAAGATGGTCAAGCGGTATGAACCTATTAACTCTTTATTTAAGTGTTAATTCTATTTCACAAGAAATGTGAATCCAATAACTTCACCAGTGAAACAATTATATTAATAAATTGTTAAGATTAATTGTTTAGAAAAAATAATAATTTTATAAAACAATATGGTTCTCAGTAAACAGAACAACTTCTATTTGGGCTAGCCAAGAAAGATAAGAAATCTCACCGATTATAACAAATTGGCGGGCAGGTAAAATTTTCCAACTCCCACTATATGAAACTTGACAGAAAACCTTGTCTTCAAAATGAGAAACAATAGACAACCCACGTCCAATAGATGAATTATTTCCCGAACATATATTTGAAATTTTATTTTCATGGATAAACATTTTTGCACAGAGCGACACTCTTGTCTTAAATTTTTTGATAAATTTTTCTCAAGGTTTTTTAATGAGGTCAAACATGTCAATAAAATTTCTATGTTTTCTTTAAGCCTCGTGTATTATTTGCTAGATATTGAATACGTAGTTTCTAAAAACATGGCCGAAGAGACGCATGTTAATAAATCACAAAAACATGGCCGAAGAGGCACATATTAATGAATTATAAGAAATAACCGAAAGGTGCATGTTAATAAAATCGAAAAAACATGGTCGAAGAGGCGCCTGTTAATGAATCACAAACCATGACCAAAAGGTGCATGTTAATGATATCACAAAAACATGGTCGAAGAGGTGCATGTTAATGAAATCACAAAAACATGGCCGAAGAGGCACATGCTAATGAATCACAAAAACATGATTGAAAGGTGCATGTTAATGAAATTGCAAAAACATGACCAAAAAGGCCTATGTTAATAAATCGCAAAAACATGACCAAAAGGTGCATGTTAATGAATAACAAAAACATGGTCGAAGAGACGTATGTTAATAAATCACAAAAACATGACTAAAAGGCATGTTCGTGAATCGCAAAAACAAAACCAAAGAGATGTGTGTTAATTCGATCGCAAAATCATTGATAAAAAGACATGCTTCCTCAAGATTACAAAGTACAAAGTTATTCAGTATACAAATATATGTTTTTTAATGATATTTTACGTATGACCAAGTTTGGTTCACTAAAAAAGATACTAGCGTGACTGAGTCGGGATCACCTAAAAGAATTACTTTCTCAAATTTCCAAAGCATAACCGAGTTTGGCCTAAAAAAATTGTTTACAAATATATTACTTGAACAATAGTTACAAAATCAATTTCTGTATAATGTACAATTCATGAAGATCTAAGTAAGTCAATTTTAATATTGAAAATAAATATGAAAATATTGCTTCTCAATAAATTTGGAATAAAAAAGTAAAATAATGATAATAATAATAATAATAATTTTCTTTGATTTAATTATTTATTTAATAATAGTTTAACATACTTTTTTAGTTATTATATTTAAAAAATAATTTATTTTAAATTTAAAGATTTTGTTAAATATATGATAATTAGTTAATTAGTTATTTTATATATTTAAATAATTAATTACTCTTTTAAAAAAGTTAAAGTTCAAAATTTTAAGTAACTAATTTAGTTATTTTTCCAAAATTTTTTTATAGAAGTTTATAGTTAAAATATAAATCATTTTATTTAAAAATAATCATCTAATTTCCAAAATCATACAAAATTCAATAGATTTTATCTGACATTATAATTTTCTTTTCGGAATTAAAACTTTTTTTTTCTATAAAGTAATTGCATTTTAGTATTAAGTTGAGTTATTATTTCCTATAATCAGTTCCATGTTTATTCTAAATGTTATATATGATTAGATAATTAGTGAAAACGTGATTTTTCTTTTAAAAAGTAAAATTAAGATCAATGTAAAAAAAAATAATCACTTAAAAAAACAGAAAAATACTCAATTGAATAAATGTGCTTGTTTGTTAAAGATTTTTTAACTTAAATTTAAAAATATTTTAAATAAAAATATATAAATATTCTTTTAATAATAAAATATTAAAAGAATATTTACACCAACGACTTTAAATAATGTAAGTCTATTTTATATTATAATATTTAACATAAATTTTAAGAAGTGAAATAATTTTTCAGTTCAGTTTAGATAAATATCTAGAAATTGTATTAAGAAGAAAAAGATAAATCAGAAATAGTTATAAGTAATAAAAACAGAAACAGTTACATGAATGATCTTAGAGATTAATTACAGAGAAAATAAAAAATAATTCTCTTTGTTATATTTGAAAGAATATTATAGGACAACCGGTGTATTCTTAAATGGGTCACTGAATGGTGCGTCTATCAAGTGGTTATAAAATGGAATGTGTCACAAAATCGTGCATTCTTGTGTCCTTTCCTGGGTCTGGGATGTGCTTAGTAAAAAGTGAGGTATGAAGTATAATCTTCTTATCTAAAGATGGGCCAAGTGATATAGGCTTATTAATCCTTTATTTAAGATGAATTCTTCCTGCACCTCCGTGATCTCGTCCTGCACTTCCATAGAATTTTGAATTTCAAAAATACCCTTATTAAAATGATAAAAAAAGACATGTATTTTGTGTGAGCACAGTGTAATTTGTAAACCGGATGCCATCCATCCAATTTACATTTTAAAAAAGTTTGTAAACACCCACAAATTTTTTTGAAAATGTAAATGGGATGGGGGGTGACGTCCGGTTTACAAAAAAAATAATATAAAACCTACAACCTCACCAACATGAGCACCACCACTATCAACACCACCAACAAGAACATTGGATGAAGCACCAGATCATAGAATTGATGTTGTGATTACTTTGTAATTACTTTGAGTGTTTGAGGTTTTAGAATTTGGGATGCAGAGACTCTTCATTTTCGTTAATTAAATTAATTTAGTTTTATTTTAATTGAATTTGAAATGAAATCTGGAGGAATGAGTGTGTAGGGAAAGTAATCTTCATTTGAAATTGGTGTAGAGTAACAAAGACTCTTTATTTGAAATATTATTGAAAAATGAGAAGAAAAGTAAATGTACAGTAGCAGAAGAGACTCTTCATTTTTTTTTCAATTTTATTTTAATTACATTAATTTTAATTGGGTGATTTGGGTGGTGGTATGTACATTAATTTTAAATAAAATTAAGTTTGCACATTAACTCACATAACACAGTTTTATACTATTAATATTATCTAATATATATAGTAAACTAGATGATATCCTGTTCAATTTATATAGTTTTTCAAAACTTTAACCAGATGAGATTCCCAACTACATTCTATTTAGCAATGTAAACCTTATTTGGATGGACTTATTAATCATTTATTTAAATATTAACCCTACTTCACAAGAAATGTAGACTCAATAAATTCACTTGTGGAACAATAATATTAATAATTTGTTAAGATTATTAAAGCTAACTCCATTTTTATCAAATATTATCAACAACTTGTTAATATTTAGTACTTGAATGCATTTGTTTAGAAAAAATATTAATTTTATAAAACAAGATCATTGTAAAAAGAATTTGGAGTAAGAAAATTATGTTTGTAATGAGAAGAAAATAGGAGATTTGTGAAAATTGTTTTGTAAATTATTAATTTGTCCTTATATCAATTATTGTTCTTTTATGTCAATTCTATTTATTAGACTTTTTTAATTTTTTTATAATCATTATTATCAAATCAAAAATAATATCTTTAAATCATTACTAAATTTTAAGAAATAATTTATTTTCATTTTTTAAATATATTTATATTTTAAAAAAACACCCAAAAACAATTTTGATAATATAATAAAAAATTTACCAACGTTTGCTAATTCGATCAAATGAGTCCTATGTATCAATAAATATTACCAAACCCGTTAATGCAATCAAATAAATCATATATATCAATAAACATTACCAAACCCGTTAATGCTCTAACGACTTAAAAGAAAATAAAAACATTCAAACAAAACCAAATCTTACAATAATCTATTATCAAAAGAGATCTTAGATAGCACACGGTTTCCTTAATTTATCTACAAAATTTTCTTATATATCAGTTATTTCAGAATAAAAACAGATTTTTAAGTAAAACTAAATATGTTCCTAACATTTATTTAAGGCATAATTAAATCAAATAAAAAATGAGTTTTTAAACTTTATGGCAATTTTTTTATCATTGAAGCATAACTAAATATAAATTTCTTAAAAATGATGTGAACCAGATGATTTAACAAGTTTTTATAAAAAAATTCTTACTGCAAATGGTACTTGATTCGACACTCTTTTAAAGTCAATCCGTCTCAGGTGAAATTTTAAAATATTCGTTCCTTAGAAATCAAACCAAACTAGACATTTATTTTGGTTTTATACATAATCAAAATAAGCCATGGTATAGCCCAAAAACCTTCATAACTTATAAATAACTGTAACATCAAAATCTGAATTACATAAAACGTGACATTACGCTGGCCAGGTAGACAAAAAAAAAAAAAGAAGAACATTTTAGATATCAGAATAAAACTCAAACCAGCGGAAAACTATCATGTTTAATGTCTCCACTTTCCTCCTCTCCCATGACCACCACGCCCACCTCCTCTTCCACCCCTCCCTCTGCCACCCTTTCCTCCATGTCCATTATGCTTTCCTCCCCTACCACCATCACTACCTAATGCCTTGTTCGCGTCAGATTTCAAATGCATCTCTTCTGGTAAGGGAAGAATGTGATCCACACACTTCCTGAAGCTAAAATCATCAGCAGAGTGATCCTCCCTGATGAGGAAAAAGCACCTACTTTTGTAGATAGGATGCTTGCGAACTTGGAAAGCACGAACCCCTCCACCAATCTTTTTGTCAGGCTCTGTATGGCCGTTCTTAAGCAACTCCAACAACATTACATGTTCATACTGTCATACAACACAAATCAATGGGGATTCACGGTAAGTAAATACTGGTTGCAGTTATTGCAACACCAAGAAAGAAACAGGTTGCCGAAAAATGAGAGCATACTAAACTAGAACTGTGTCAAATCTCATTTAAACAATTGAAGGCATTTTGCAATTAACAATAAGTTTTGTTACACGGTTCAATACTTCAACCAGAGCAAGCCAATATGCAGGAAAAGAGTGTCACAAAACACTTTGGTGGAATTAAAACGACTAATCTTAATGCAGTTTTGAAAGCCTTTGCAATGAAACTACATTATTGATAGCAATATGCATATAATTTGGTCTGCACATGTTCTGTCCACAACAAGAAGGCATCACCAAAGTTATAAACTCAAATGAAATCATAATCATAGAAAATAAAATGCCCATCAATGCAATGCACATGAGATTAGGGATTTATGAAATCATAGTCATAAAAAAACAAATATCAATATTCCCAAATTAGATAAGGGATTTATCAAATCATAAACACAACAAATCAAGAATCAATAATCCCAAATGAAATATAAGAGGTTTATGAAATTATAATCACAAAAAAGAGGAATCACAGTAAAGCAAACATCAACAATCAACACACTCAACACGAGCAAGTAAAAACTACAGGTAGGATACAAAGAGGAATCAGAAATTCAATTAGTTACATTCTTGCAACTCAAGGGACACAAATGCACCTAATAGACATAAAAAAAATTCAAAAAAAGAGGAGACAAAAAGGCATGGGTTATTAAAAATACCTTGTTAATATTGAGATATTGAGGCCAGTTATGAAGAATGTTGTAGAAGTAATGGAACATCTCCGAGGAAGAACCGAAGCTCTTGTATCCCAACTTCACGGGAACACTTGCGTCAATCTCTTCTTTTTCCTCTGCTTCTGCTTCGGCATTTTTATCTTCCTCTGCTTTCTTTTCTTTTTCTCCCTGATCATTGCTCTTCTCCAGCCGCTGCTCCTCTACGGACTTTTCCTCGTCCACCTTCTGCTTCTTCGAAACGTCGTCGGGCAGGTGCTCCTCGTCCTCCCTGGCACGCTTGTGGTTAGACTCGCCGCCGTTATCGCCGGCCTCGACGTCCATGTCTACGGCGACGACGGTGTTGGGATCGGCGACGACGGTGTTGGGATCGGCGACTTCGGGCGCAGCCCCTTCTGCCATGAGTAAGGTTTTTGGGTGAATTCTAAAACCCTAAAATGTGATAGTGATTAGAGAGGAGAAAGGAAGGATATGGCCTCTGTATTTATAGGGGAGTAAGTTTGGAGGTTAACAAGGTGGGAGTGGAAAAGGTGACTTGGCCCGATAGTGCTAGTAGTGCTTGTTTCCAATCCTCCCACTTTATACTAATTTTCAAAACTAATTTTGAAAATTAGGTTTTTCTATTTTAGAGTGGATTTGAAATTAATTATTGATTAAATAAATTATTATTTTAATCTCAAAAATCACGGAGCGTTATTAGGATAATTAATCCTCGTTTCTTTATCACCCTATCTTATGGTTAAAGTTTAATATATGTATCGATTTTATATTATATTATATTATATATATATATATATATATATATATATATATATATATATATATATATATATTGCATTTGATACTTAATCTATAATTTGAATAAACATGATATTTGAAAAATAATATAGATTAGGAATTTGTACCAGAGAGAAAAACTTAATTATAATGTGGAGCAATGTTGCGTAGTTATTTAAAGTAGGTGTGTAGTTTATTTCCACAAATATTTTTCTTTTATTTATAGTAATATATGTAATCAAATAATAACAGATTCAAAATATTTGCCTCATGAATACGGCTTCAAATTATATTTGACATTATGTTTTTTTTTTGTTACACTCATTGTATTGTTGTTGGCCACCCTTTTATTATCTTTCAGCTTTTGGAAATCCAACTAACCCTATTCCAACTTTACTATTTACACCTCAAAATATAAGATAAAAAGATTTTTTTTTTTTTAAATAAAAGCGACTTATCTTATTATATTTTTTCATAATTCTTTTAAAAATGATGTGTTCTTTCTTATTTTCTTTTTGGTCGTTTATGTACTCATAACTATGAGTAATTACTAACATTTCAAACTACTACTTTCAATTTTGTAGGCATTATAAAATGAAATTCATACATTATATTAATGTAAATTCAAATGCATACATTATTTTACTAATTACATGTTAATCTTATTTTTAATTTATATTAGTAATTACCAATATAAATAATATTAATAAATTTAAAATTAATATTTATTTATTTATATTTGAAACATATTTTTTATTATTTAAAATAATTTATATTGTTTTTATTTCTTCTATTAATAATATATTTATTTCTTCTATTGATAATATATTAATGATATATTAATATACTTCTTTTAAATTAATCTCTAAAATGTATTTAAATATTTAATAATTTTATTATGTATTATTTTAAAATTACTATTTTAACATAATATTTTTTATATCTATTGATTATAGTAATTTATGCTAAATTTTTTTAATTTATTATTTAAATTGTTTTAAATTTAATTCATTATTTGAATCCCCAAAAACAAAATAAATATAAAAATATTATTTTTTTATTAATTATTTGTTCAATCCTCATTATTTATTTTTTTCAAAATAAAAAAATTAGGTTAAAATTTAGTTTACAAAAACTGAACTCCTAAAAGAATTTTGAAAGTTAGAATTGACCTCTCCAAAAATTGAATATTACAGGTGTAGAATGAATAAGTCCGTTTTAATAAATAAATTACCATTGATTTTATTTAGGAATTTTATAAAAAAAGGTTTTATGCAAGAGAAAAATTTCAAAAAGAAGAGGGAATGGGTGCAAATTAGGTGGATGCAGATTATATTAATCTAGCAGTAAAGAAAAAATAGAACTCTAGACTAATAAAAAGTTGATCCAGAATAATAAATTCCTATCTTTTAAGATATTCTGCAGAATAACATTCATGTGTTAAATGTTTGTAGTATAATATAAGTTAGAATAGAGTGTTGTCAAACTCTTTGTGATTGAAATAATTGTTGAATCCAGGCATGCTTTTTTATGTAATTTATAAAGTTAGTTGAGATAATATTATTAGTTCAATTATGGCATTTATCTATTTTAAATTTAAAAATTTTATTATAATTTTGTCTTTAAAGAAGTGTTTTGAGAAAATATATTTAAATTTATTTTAATTTTAAGTTTTAGGTAATATAAAATAAAAATTTTAATAAATTTTTTTCAAAAGTTAAAGAACATAAACATATGTATAAAAATTACAATCATATTTACGAGAAGACTGAATCTTCAAGAATCAAAACGGAATACTAAAAAGACTAATTTACTTGAGTCAACATATAAATTTGAAATATTTTATTATTTAATAATTTTTTGTAATGATCAATTTGTATGTTCAATTATCTAAATCAATGATTAGGCAAATACAAACTTTACTGTTCTAGAAATTAATAATGTGATATAATAAAAAAAATTAAAATGAGAAAAATCATCCTATCTTCATTTATGTTGAAAATTATTTCATAGTCATATTATTTTGATATAGATGGATAACATTTCTTTAATAACAAATATCTTGTTTAGTGTAAAATAAAATAAGAAATGAAGTGGCCATAAGAAATTGAGGGGGTGACAGAATACTGACAAGTCACCGTCCATGCGAGATTTGCTATTATGCGCCTTGGCTTCTCGACACCACAAACCATCAATTTCGAAAATGTAATACAACAACGTATTACGTATTACATTTTCTTGTGTAATTTGTTACATGTATTTTATTAAATTCAAAAAAAATTGTTTTTACTTTTGAACTTTATTTTTTTAACTAATAATTATTTGTAATTTAAAATTATAAATATTTTAAATCAAAATTTGAATAAAGTTATGAATAATAAAAATTTAGATATCAAAATTATAAAAAAATATATTTAACAATCAAAATTAAGAATAACTTAAAAATTAAATGATTAAAGTTTCGGTAAAAATTGGACTAAAATTGCAATTATGCTGAATAAAAATTTTAAAAATTATATAAGATATTTTATATAAATTAAGTTTAATTTATAAAATCTAATTTATATTTATATTTTTTATATTTTCATTTTATAAATGATTATACAAATATTAATCAAACTATAATCATAATTCTCAAATTAAATTAATTATATTTTTTTCTTTTGATTTTATTCTATCATATTCTAATGTTTGTGTCTATCAACCATTAAAAAGGTGCAACATTTTAGTCTTTTGCTCTTTTTTTTTTTCAATTCTAATTTCGAACTAAAAGCACACAACATTAATATTTTGAAAATCCAAATTAACACTGTTAAGGTAAGTTTGGCATGACAAAAAAATTCAACTGAAAATAAATACTACTAAAATAGCACGTTTAAAATGTCACAAGTTATAATTAAGTCAACAAAAATAATTAATAAATAAATACATTTCTTCATAGTCACCTTGATTCCCTTACTCTCACTCATACCCTGACTCTACCCATTTCTCCACTACACTTTTCTCACTTCTAATTTCTATCCATTTTCAGGTAATTTATTCATTTCTTTTAAAACAAAGAAAATTCTCAAATTTTTGATCTAACTGGATCTGAATCTCCAATTTCATCCTGCCTCATTATTGTTTTTGTTGGTTCTGATTTAGTTATAGTATTTTGTGTTAGTATAAAGTCAATTAATTATTCAAACCTTCCATTTTCAATAATCTGAAATAAAGAAGAACTGAAAAGTGTATGTGATGGGTTCGTCTGTTTCAGGAACAATGAGGGAGCACGTGGTTTTATCTGTTGCTGACCCTCTTCCTACAGCACCTTCAACTTTGCAACCCCAGCATGGTGGTGATGATGCCCGAGATTCACTCATTGAGGGTGCTACTCAGGTCAATGATGTTGGGGAATGCGATTCTGTGGAAGAACAGGAACAAGAAAAAGAAGAAGACCTCACCCTACTAATGGTGGAGTGTCGCATCTGCCAGGAAGATGATACTCTTCAAAATTTGGACATTCCCTGTGCATGCAAGGGAACCTTGAAGGTATTTTTGGATAGTAAGCAATGAAATTGAGGTATTTTTGGATTGTTGCTTCCTGCATAATTTTTTTAGTAAGCAATGAGGACAGTTGATTGTTGCTTTCTATGAGGGGATCAGTTATGCTAGTTGGCAGTGAACTCTTTGGGATAAAAGTACTAGCATGGTGTTTGCAATAAATGGCTTCCTCTTTATTGAATCAATGCTTCCGATTTCAGAGGGTTGTCTGTTTCCAGCAGTTATTTATTGTGTGTACAAGTAATTTGGACTGCATGTTGATGTGTCTTTCAATGAGATAGTATGAACTGCGATAGTTATATTCTTTTGTTATAACTAATAAAAGTTATTGAATATAACATTTTGAATTTGACAATTGCATTATATATATTTTTTTTCTATGTACAAGTTTGCTCATAGGGGATGTGTTCAGTTATGGTGCTACGAGAAGGGTGATACAATTTGTGAAATCTGCAACCAGGTGACTTGTTGAACTCTTCGCATTAGCATGGTAATAAGCATATTTAATGTAATAGACATGTATCTTAGTTTTAACTGCATTTTAGGCATTATTTTAGGGAGTTTTGTGCTGATTTTCCTGTGGCTGTGTATGAAGTAGGGCATGCTGGATACACCCAGCACATTGATAATTTTCTTGTGGATTATATAATGGTTAGCTTTGCTAGTGATCCCTGATTCGAGACACTGTGGGAAAGCCTCACAGACATTAATGATTAGAGTATGTATTTGCAACTTTTAATTCTGCCATGTTGATAATTTGTTTAGGGAATCAGTGCCTTTCTAACATCGAGGCATGTATAAAGTAAAGTTATCAGTGCATTTTCTTCTCTTGTTAGATGTTTGGTGTGCAGTTGCCAAGATCATGTGTATACAACAAATCTAAGACTTAGGACTTAACCCACAAAATCGGTTTATAAAATAAGGTTATCCAAGAGAACTACTTAGGTTATATGTCTAAGGGATGTGCTCCCACACCTAACACAAGGAGGGTGTTGGAGGCTGCAACGAAGGCAGACCAAAGCGTTAAGGTGGGCTGGGGTAGTCTCAATTAAGACCAGTATCCAACAAAATTAACTTTGTGGAGGATCTCAATGTAGGAAAACGAAACATGCCCCGAAAGATTAGAGAGAACAAAGCAAAACCAGAAACAATAGATGGCTGCTAGCAATAGAATAAAAAAGAGAGATGAATGAACTTTAAGTACCAAATTGATTAGATGTAACAACTACGAAATCATAGGGTCAGAATATTGCATTTATTAGTTGCTCAGACTAAGTTATAGTTTTTCACAGAAAATTTTTCTTGACATTCAGCCATTCAAACCTGGCTATTCTGTGACAACAACTGTCTTCCATCCAGGAGATACTTCAATTGATATCAGGTAATTCTACATTTTGACTGTTGACTTAATGCTATTCTTTTTAATATGCACAAGAATCTTTATACTTATATATGTAGATATGGTGCCAATTTCACCTTGCTTATTTGTTTTCCTTCTGGACTTCATTATATTGAGTTAGGCTAAATGTAAGAGATCTCTGATGGAGACAGTGGAGGGAATTTGTTGGGGGCTAGGTGGGTTTAAGATTATTAGCCCTTCTTCCCTTTTTTTCTAGTCTATATCCATTTCTTTAGGTAGTTTATATTCTTGCAATATTTTGAATACCTCTTGTTCAGGCCAAACTATCATTATCTGCTCTATGTACTACGCATCTATAATTCTATGTCTTCCTATATCATCACGGCTGCTGATTCTATGTCTTAGCATATGCTTTTGCATATTGAGCAGTGATGACTGGGCAAGCTCTGGTATTCCTTTAGATTTGCACAATTCTCCACTTTTGGCTATTGCAGCTGTAGAGCACCAAGTTCTGGATACTTGTGAAGATTATGCCTGTGCTGTTGGCACTGGTGGAATTACATTATGGCACTTTGTTGGTCTAATTGTAAGCATTTTTAATTTGTTCATGAAGTTCAATAGTATGTTTTCAGATGTTTTATATTAGGCATGAGAATTTATTCTTAAATTTTTTTCTTTCTTATCTTTTAGAAATTAAAATTTAAACTTAATTCAACCTTACAAAATCGGTTTGGTAAAGTAAGGTTTTCACTCATTATATATTTTAATTTGACTGAATCTCTAGTCAATATGAGATTTCCAACATATTTCCTCATAGTGGGAATTGGACATTTCCAACACATCTCCTCATAGTGAGAATTGGACATCTTAAGCGTGGGACGGGAGAACCCAATAGCCAATGACATGATAGACTCAAAAAACTGATTAAGATAGGTTCCGAATGACTTTGGTAACATGTTAAAGTTAAGGAAGAGAAAAACATTGAGCTGAAACAATATGGTTCTGAGACAACACAGATACTTTATTTATATTGGGAAAAGGAGATCAATGCAATAAATAGAGGACATTTGATATCCTCTAACAACAAATTTATCATACGGGAGTAAATAAAAATGTTTCTAATAATGCATATGTACTCTAGATATTCCTGATTATAAAGGATCAACTCCTTATTTCTATAATTATAACTCTCTCTCTCAAGCTGGAGCATATAGGTCATATGTGCCTAGCTTGTTGCAAATATAATTGATCCTCAATCTTGGAGATTTGGTGAATATGTTACCAATTTTTCGTTAGAGTTGACAAATATAGTAGTGATATCTCTAACCAGTTTTTCTCTTATGAAATGACAATCCACCTTAATATGGTTGGTCCTCCATGAAAGATAGGATTAGAGCCAATGTATAATGCTGCTTGGTTATCACGTACAAGGTCTGTTTGGGAGCTTTCTTCAAATTTAAGCTTTTTGAGAAGTTGTTTTAGCCATATGAGCTCACAAGGGACTCATGTCATTATCCTATATTGTGCTTTTGCACTTTACCTTGCCCCCACATTTTATTTCTCACTTTTCCATTATATTAAATTACCTCAACAAAAACATAATTGTCTGAAGTGGAGCATCTATAGCTTGGTGATCCTGCATAGTAAATGTTAGAATACCTAACAGTTTGAGTATTTCCTTTATTTTCATAAATGAGGTCTTTTCCAGGAGTCTTCTTAATATATTTTAAGATCTTTATGACTACATTTCGATGGTCTTGATAAGGAGAGTTTAAAATTGACTTACTACACTCATTGTTAAATCGATGTCAGGACGGGTCACTGTGAGGTAATTTAGGTTACCAAGTAACCTTATGTATCTCCCAGGATCAAAATAAAGTTCACCTTGGTCAGTTAATGTATGACACTTGGTCAGTTAGTGTGTCTACAGGCTTAGCATCTATTATCCCTGTTTCTTCTAGAATGTTAAAAGTGTATTTTCTTTGAGATATGACCAAACCATCCTTGGATTGTGCCACTTCATACCAAGGAAATACCTTAGGTGTCCAACATCTTCTGTTTGGAGCTTTTGAGCAAGATATTGTTTTAGTTGTACAATACCCTCCTTATCATCACCTGAGAAAACAATGTCATCCACATATACACTAAGATATATACATCCTTGGGGAGAATGACAATAGAACAAAGAATGATCAACATCACTTTATATCATTCCAAACTATTGGATAACAATCCAAAAATGTCCAAACCATGCATGAAGTGATTGCTTGAGGCCATATAGAGACCTTTGCAAGCAACATACCATATTCGATGACTACTCCTAAGCAACAAATCAACGAGGTTGCTCGATGTGTACTTCTTGATCAAGGTCACCTTGTAGAAATGCATTTTTTATCTCAAGTTGAATGTGAATGACAGCAATGGAAAAGAGAAGTAGAATAGATGTCATGTTGGCAACATGAGAGAAAGTACCAGTATAATCTTGACCATAGATTTGTGTGTATTCCTTGGTAACTAGTCAGCTTTATAGCGATCAATGTTACCATCAGGTCCTGTTTTAAAAGTATATAACCAGGCGACTCAGTAGTAGAAGTGGAGTACTTAAACCCATCTATCTTCTCAATACCAACAATATAGTCAGAAAAAATAGGAGAATCTATTCTAGAGGTTGATATGGCATTCAAAGACATTTTTTTCTGAAAAGCTGAAGGGAAAAAGAAACCTTAGAAGAGGGCGTCAAAATAGTGAAAGCGAACCTGGAAGAAAGGTTTGCAAAAAGAAAAATCCTTTGGAGACAGTGGGTCTACTGGGCAAACACTATTTTGAAAAAAGTATTTAGTAAGATGAAGTGTATATCCACTTATATATTATAATTTGATCGAATATCTAATCGATTAGATATTCAACATTAATATCATTCATAGAACGATTGCACCTTTTCTTAGTCCTTGAGATTTATTTTTGTATGCGTATGTGGCACCTACCCATGTATTTCTGTTGGGTATACATGGTTGTAATATTATATTTCTCGTGTTTACTTTCTGGGTGTAGTGTCTGACGAGTGATGAGTGCTTTTAGTTATGCTGTTAATTCTTATATGGAAAGAGATCCCTATATTTGTAAAATCTTATATATTAAATGCTGTTAATTTCTGTGCTTGGGTCTTGTACAAAATTTGCAGTTAATGGCTCTTTTACTTCTGAGGCAAGTTGCTCCCCTCTTCAATGCTGATGCAGAGAAAGTTTTAACATATATTTATGTAAGTTGTAATCTAAATGATTAATCGTGCTGCATGTTACACAGCTGATTAGTTGATTTCATAGTACTTAATGTTTTGCAGTTTTTCTTTCTTCGTGCGGCTGCTGTTGTCCTTCCTTGCTATCTTATGGCGTGGATAATTCGCGTAATACAGCATCAAAGGCAAAGACAAGTTACTACCCTGTGCTTATTCTAATATTGAAATATTTGTATTATTTTCCCTTCCAATTTTCATATTTTGATTAATCATATGATGTCATTTGGTAGGCCATTTAAGATTGTAAGATTTAAGTGATGGTATCAATTTGAATTGCGACAAGATATGGTGCACATGGCATGATTCTTTTATCACTTGTGGAAAAAATGTGAATAGTGAACTTCTTGCCTGTCTATAGAGACCTGGAAGTTTATAGTGATTGCAGACTAAGTTTTTATGATGGGAAATGTTTTTGTCTGGGTTCTCTTCTCCACATATGCTTATTATTCTAGTACATTTTTACTTTGTCTTTTTTATTTTTCTTTTATGAACTAACAGAATCATGTATTTATTTTGGATCAGCAAGCACCTGAAGAACTTGCATTTATGCTACAAGCAGACGAACAAGGTTAGCAGTTTGCAATATCACCAGGATCTATTTTTCACTGATTAATTCCCGTAAGTGTTGTGGAATGTCATCCCTAATACAACGACCTTAGAAATTGTGGTTGGATCAGTGATGCAGCGGAATAAGATCTGACGACTCTGTTGCTGGTTCTCCATTTTGTATCTTTCTTGGGTTATAATACCCCCACCTACCTCTCTCTCTCACTCTTTCTTCTGTAAATAGGTATATTAAACATCATCTCATGAGCCCAAATGCAGCTTATACAGCTGCTAATAGGGAAATTGATGTTAACTGGAAGTGTTCTTCACCTATGAAAATATTTGTATACAAATTTATAGATTATTGATGTCCTTAATATTATTTGAAAATGGAATAAGTTCACCAAACATGTTTCAAAAATTATTTTGGCCTTTCACTATTATTTTTTAGTATTAGCGAAGAAGTGTTGTTTATGTGAACCTGCCTAATTTAAGATGAGCTGTCATTCAAATTCAAGATTTGGATGCCATTTTGTTGTTATTCAACCAACTTCTATGAACATTCCGGGGGTAGCAGAGCTGAAAAGGACAATTTGATCACTGATTTTTATCTACCTCAATATTTTTAGAAATTTTAATTTAACAGTTCAAAAAGTTGAGGGGTTGTACAGAGATTATAGCATATGCTGTTTTAAGCTATCCATTCCTATGTGATAAGAGGGAAGGTGGTTTGTTTTTGAAAGCAACAGTTCACTTATTTCTTTTACTTTTTTCCTTGAGAAAACTGTCAGATATTTCTTTTACTTTAATACAGCTCTAAAGTGGTCAGAAAGAATATCTTACTCGTTGCTATGTTCTTCAATTCACTTCCCTAAATTCTTTCCTTTTTTTCACGGTTATTACTTGATTAAACATATGAAGTAACTTATTTAGTGAAGCCACATAAATCTATACAATAGAAAAAGAAAAATGAGAGGAAACATGAAGACTGGATTTAGAAGCTAAAAAACGTGTTCTTTCTAAAACATTGACACAAAAATTAGTTTCAACAGTAATATGAACATATTCGAGTTGTTTACATACTGTGAAATGTTTTCAAGTTAAAAGGGTAAATATACCCTTATGAAATACGTTTTAATATTTTATTAGACAAATATAAAAATTAAAATTTGAAAGAAAATTGGAAGAATTCAATCGTGGTTGTGCTCTGGTGATGTGATCATTTCATTGAATAACTTTTGGTACAATTGTACATTTCTGTACTTGTACGTTTTAGAGATCACTTCAGTTTGGCAGAAGTGTTTTGAATCTAGGCAATACATACAGATGGAAGAAAAGCATAAAGGAAATCCATTGAGCACTAAAAACCAAGACTAGCATTTTTTGTTGCATGGAGTGAAGAGCTTGGAATTCTAAAGACTCCTAGCTTAAAGAAAGTGCTTGAACATGAAAGCATGTTATTGGTTGGTTCGTTTTTTTTTTCAGAGTGGCTGCCATTCTACCTTCCTCCAAAATTCTCTACTTTTGATGGCTTTCTTGTGCCTGTTGCATTAACATTCTAAGGATACTTTTCCCCAAATTTCATAAATAAAGTTTTTTATCTGAAAAAATTAAGAAAAAAATGAAAGAAACCTATAGATAGATAGGTAAATGAGTTTCTATTGATATCTAAACTAGTTTTAATTTACGAATGATATTATTTTATTTTATTTCTTATCTTTCTCCGTTCTTATGAAAAGATTTATCCAAAGTATATTTAAACACTGTCACTGAACTCTATCTTTAGTCTTGTCATGTCACCATTAATTTGGACCACCTCTTACTTAAGAAAAGTTGATGCTGTAAATGTTAATTGCTCTTTTTGTTCTAGTTTTCTTAATAAGGATTCTTTTAGTGAAGTTGGTTTTGTAAAATAAATTCTGATTAGAATTAAGTTTGAAGAGAAAAAGATTTATGCTTGAGTGTTTTTTATTTTTATTCTGAGAGTATGTTTGTAGTAAAAATCATATAAAATATTTGGTTAGCTACTTTAGATAATTTTAACTTAAAAATAAATACCTTGACATGAGATTAAATATGTGAAAATTTATGTCTATGTATGTTAATTCATATTTTAACATGAAATTAAATGACTTCTTATAAAACCAAACAAGTACTAAACCAAGTCAACCTTTACAACATATGATTTTAATGTGATTAAACGATTTATGTAAATTAATCTTAATAATAAATAGATTTGGCCTTAGAGCGCGTGTTAAAATGTACTTGGAATCGAATTTTTTTTTTTTTCATAAGCCAAATGCGCCTTTAGAACATCTCATTAGAGTTGTTTGAAGTTTTTAATAATTGCACTGTTGAAGTGAAAACTTGTTGAAATTCTTAAATCTCACGTAGTATCATAGAACTTACTAAAAATGAGTTATACTACTCTTGTGATTGCACCATTAGAGATGCTCTTACCAGTGAAAGAAAAACGGTTTCTTTCGGAGGAAGTTTAGTTTGGATCAAAAACACTTTCATGTATCCATTAGATCTTCATGGAGGGTATAATTTAGTAGGTTGGCTTTTTCATGGAACATCTCAGAAAAAGAAAGAGAATGCAGCTAATTCAATGAGCATCATGCAGAGAATGATTCCTCTCATTGGCATGAGGATATAGTAGAAGGACATGTCAGCAAGGGAAGATGACGTGGCAGACTAATAAAGTGTTTGAAGACACAGTTTCTTTGGTCTTTGTTTGGTGAAAAAGAGCAAGACAAATGATGGGGATCTTCGGAAACTGAATGGAAAGATACTTGGCTTCCCAAGGATATTGTTCCAATTAACTTTTATTCAAACCTGTCAGTGTCAGTCATCTAAATCACCCTTATATATTGCTTACATAGCATTTGCTTATGATTGGGGTGAATCTTCAACTTCCCTACATGTTCTAGGCTTCTTATGCTTTTGCTTTCAAACTTCCAAATCCCATAGAAGATAAACTGCAAGATTATCCTTGTTTCAAGAAATAGGAGATATAAACACAGTTTCAGACCTCTTCTTTGGTTCAAACTCAGAAGGCCTTTGTTCCTCCAAATTTTCCTCAGCAAAAGAGATGAGTTTCTTGACTTTCAGAGGGTTCTTTGTTTTAGTCTGTGTTGGGATTTTAGCTTCTCAGCCAGGCATGGTTTCTGGCCTCAGAAGCAAAGATCTTGCTCTGAGATGGGATCACAGGCAATCACCACTTGCTCAAATAGCTCGTGGCCTAAAGGCTGTTGCAGTGGAGGACTTGCAATCACAGTTGGATTTGGCACCTCCACCTTCATTGACATTTGATCCTAATCAATCAAACAAAAGAACGGTTCAAAAAGGGTCTGATCCAATTCACAATCGATGTTAACAACTCAACATGCTGTGGTTTTATCCCTTTTTACTTAGCTGAGAATGGCAAATGAGTTCCCTAATGCCAAGATTGTTCTTTGCTTCATTTATCAGTTTCTTAATGAGGTTGGTCGGCTTTCGATGCTCTTTTTCTTGCCCATTGGTTTTTAGTTTTGTTGAGTCTATCTGTCAGGTGAAGAATTGCTGATGAAAACATTTTGTAAAGAAATCAGGTATTGAAGAATAGCTAGATAGTTTCATGATATTGTTAGCCATCAAATACAGAATATAGTGGATTTCTCTCTCTCTCAAACACACTTTCTCTGTCTATGTGACTTTCCAGCAGACTTCGTTATAAAAAATCACCTTCTAAATTGCTCAAAAAAATAATTATTCCAAAAATTAACAATTCTCAGACATGACATTTTATGATTAGATAATAATATAAGACAATACACCTTTATATTCCTATTAAATTCTTTTTTTAAGTGCTTTTTTCTAAGATTCATGTGCCAAGAGGACAAATAATGAGGTATGCTTCGACATTAAAATAAAAAATCGTTTTTTTTCCATCAACAAGATGAGTAATTCAGCAAAAAGAAACCAATGAAGAGAATGTGAGCTTGCTACTAGCAAACAAATGAGACAAGGCTTGTCTCTTCCACTGGCATGTGAACTTAACTGAGACCAAGATCCATAGATTCTAACGACACAGAATCACGGAATTTCAGTTAACACGAAGCTGAGATCTCTGGTATCTGTTCTTTCTGTGCAAATTGAACCTTGTTGAAGATATCTTTCTTGCAACTTGCTGCCAAATCATATTCACTGCATCCCCAGGTTGCGATGGATACTGATACTCAAAGTGGGGTGTGATTTCCTTCAATCTTTCCCACATCTTGTTCCACTCGTCCCGTTTGATTGAACGAAGGAGATTCAGCAAGAATCCTTTCTTGACGGCATCAGAGGCACGCACAAATACAGAAAATTCTGAGTAGTCCAAGACATCTTCAAAGGGCAGCTCAATTTCATCACTAATGATCACAGGCACACAGTGGCTTACTATGGCATCAAAGAGTCGATTGGAGGACGGTGTATCACCAGCAATGTTGAGGCAGAATTTTGACAAGGCCATGCCTTTGCTTGCTTGATTGATCCCATTTCCTCCTATGCTCCCAAAAGTGAAATGCACATCTTTCTCTTCTTTGAGGAGGTAGTACAGTTCTTGGCGAATGGCTCCTCCCTAGAGTTTCAATATCATAATTTAACTAATTAAAATGAAGAAAGACCATCTTCCACATCTAGAATTAATACAATAAAATTGATAAGGGAAGTAGTATTGACGGAAAGCAGACATTAGATCATTGTAACGATTCTCACAGAGCAGTCTTAGCAGGATGCGTTTAAGTTTTAGTGTTCTAATAAATTGATCTTAAATTATGTGCCCAATATTTGTTCATAGATGTTGAAAGAAAAAAAAAAAAAAAAAAAAAAAAAAAAAAAATTTTTTAAATAAAAAAAAAAAAAAAAAATTTTTATTTTTTTTTACAAAAAAAAAAAAAAAATTTATACCACACAAAAAAAAAAAATTTTAATAAAGAAAAAAAAA